>Ga0209233_1000109_pt1 | contig 263689 bp, 229 predicted proteins | sample AraplaCL_Cvi_mCL_FD_184269 | JGI IMG/M metagenome (GOLD analysis project Ga0209233, IMG submission 184269) | Arabidopsis root microbial communities from the University of North Carolina, USA - plate scrape CL_Cvi_mCL (SPAdes) (version 2) | ecosystem: Host-associated > Plants > Roots >... | reverse complement strand
CATCGAGCTTGTTGACCAGCAGCTGCGCCGACGGTCCGTCGTCATGGGGAAACGACAGGCGCAGGATACGATTGGTCTGGCGCCCAACTATGACGCTTTGCAGGCTCTGGAGTACGTTGCTCATGCCTTGTCCCGTACATGCCCGGAATGCCGGGCATTAAGTAGTTAATGCCTCAGGCAAATCCGATCAAGGCAGGGTAATGGTCAGATAGGACGCGCGCGGCGCCAGCTTGACGATGTCGCTGTAGCCGCTGATGCTCGATGCGGTGGCGCGCGACAGCATGGTGTTCAGCGCAAAATAGCCGCCCAGCCCGATCAGGGCAAACACCGAACACAGCGCCCACAGCGGCACTTCATTGCGCAGTTTGTGGCTGATCTGGTCCGGCCGTTCCCAGTGCGGCGCGAAGCCGGCGCTCTTGCCTTTCATGCGCGCGATTTCGTCGCCCAGGCGGGCAGTCAGGTAGTTCAGTTTTTCCGGGCCTTCGATAATGTACTTGCCCTGGAAACCCAATAGCAGGCACATGTGGAACACTTCCAGCGCCTGCAGGTGCTGTGCGCCTTTAGCGCGCAGGTCTTCCAGGCGTGTGAAGAAATGTTCGCCGGCGAGCTGGTCGCCGAACAGGATCAGCTGCAGCGGCCGGCGCGCCCAGGCGTCGCGGATATTGAATTGCGAATGCAGGATGTTTTCGTCGACGGCCGCGCAAAATGCGTATTTCGCAGCGTGTACGTCTTCAGCCGACACATCCAGTTTCTTTGCGCCGCGCTCGAAATCGCTGAGGAAGCGTTGCATCTTCGACGTGAAGCCGGCTTCGTCGGTAGGCGCACAGCGGTTCTTCAGCAGGAACAGGGCGTAGAACCCGTCGTACATCAGGTCGAGCAATGAATTGGCGGAACTGGTGTCCGCCGCAACGTGTTGGCCGGCGGCGCTGTCGCCGAGCAAGGAAGGGGCAGATGGTCTGTTCATGATGTAACCGCTAAGAGCTCAAGTTTAAGGTCGTTGATGCCGGATGGTACATAAATCGAGATCGACTGCGCCTGCAGCATGCGATCATACAGGGCTCCCTTGTTTTCCAAGGCGAAATAATAAGTGTCTGGCCGCACCGGCAGCGCCGCCGGTACTTGCGGCGAGTGCGACAGCTTGACGCCGGGCATCGCCGACAGGACGAATTTGTCGACGTCGTCGGGTGCGCCGATCTTGAAGCGCAGCGGCACGATATCGACCAGTTCGATGGCCGGCATGCTGGCGTTGACCGCCAGGTAAAACGCGGTCTTCTCGTCGATCTTGCCGGAGTCGAGCATGCCGTGGTGATGCGAAGGCTTGTTCTCCGACAGGGCGATCGAGAAATAACGCGAGGAAATCACGGTGTCCAGCAGCTCGCGGATGATGCTGTCGAGCTTGGCGAAACATGGTCCCGGATCCTGGTGCTGGTACACCGGCAGGTCCGACAGCGCATAACTCTTGGAAAACGTCATCAGCGCGCCGGCCAGGCTCAGCAGCTGTTCGTACAGCCGCTCCGGATGAAACGCCGGGTTGTGGAAATAGTGCGTCAGCCCGGCAAACGCCGAACTCGCGGTGTGCAGCAGCCAGAAGGAAGAGATATCGCCGGAACGGAATTCGATGACGTTCTTGCTCGGTTCGCGATGGTGGCCGTACAGGGCGCTGACTTTCGCTTGCAGCGCATCCATCAGGCGCCGCAACTGGATATACAGCGCCGGTGCGCTGCGGATCGTCAGGCTCGGCGCGACGAAGGTCGGGTCCGGCTCGAAGCCGCCGGTCGAGATGCGGCGCAGCTTGATCAGCGGAAAACTGATCAGCGAATCGCGCGGATCCAGTTCCGACACCATGCGCACCGATTTCTTCAGGTAGGTCAGCTCGGCTTCCGCCGCTTGCGTGAACAGGTCCGGCGTCGCCGAATTGTTCTGGGCGTAGCGGGTCGAGTTGCTGGTCTGGCCCAGCGGCGAAAAATTGCCGCCGAAACCTTTCATGTATGGCAGGGCCGCGTAGTAGGTAATGGTTTGCTGCGCATGCGGGATGTCGCTCAGGTCGACCACTTCCGGCAGGTCGTCGTCCCCAGGCGCGTTGTATAACTCGCCGTCCTGGAAAATCACCGACAGCTCGGACAGCCGCAAGGTATTGTTGGCCAGCGCATCGCGGTCCAGCTGCACCGTCATCACGCCCCAGGCATACGGGTGCAGGGCGTTGGTGGTCTCATGCAGGCGGTTTTCGTGATACCGGTCCTGCTGCTGGAAATGCTGGGGCCGTAAAAACAGGCCCTCGCCCCATAGAATTTTCGATGTTCGATTCACGTATTCACTCACATGTCATTTTATTCAAACCATCACGCAAAATCCGCGTGGCGCTAGCTGGATCACGCTAGCCGCATGGGGCCGGGGTTAAAAGTTTAGTCGCAGCGGCGGTTTCCGCAACCGTGACGCCGGTGCCGACTGTCAGCGCACAGGCGTTCGCGCCTATGGTAATGCCTGATTTTTCAGCAGCTTCGGTCGGGAAAGTCATCTTCCAGCGTTGCGCCGCAGGTTTGCGGAACAAGGCCACGACGCCGACAAAACCTGCTTCCCTGGTGACTTTTTCGCTCACTTCGTAGCGTTGCCCAGGCACCAGTGTTATTTCCTTAACTTCGAGCAGATCGGCGCCCAATACGTCTTTTTCTTTTTGCGGATTGGTAAATGTATCGTATGTAGCCTGTTGGAAAGCACCATTTTGTCGTAACTTATATACTCTGGCGACCAGGGCAAGCGGCGTGCCGGAGCTGTCGGCATTCAGATTGCTGCCTGCATGCAGCTTGATCGCAATGGTCCGGGGCGGTTTTTGCGCGTCGGGGACCTCTGGTTTGGTGATGCCCGACATCTCCAGTACAGAGCTGGCGACAGAACCAAGTGCAGAAACGGCGCCTGCGGCGCAACCAGCCAGACTTAGTATTGCAGCCAGCGAAACCAAGAGAGATAAGGGGCGCATTAAAGTTGATCTTTATTTGGGTTGCAAAATTATCGGATAAATAATAACGTCTCGGATAATATTTTTTTGATAATATTGTACAAAATAATAACAATCTCAGTTGTCGCCTAGACACATAGTATGGGTCTGGACTAAACTTGTTGCAATGGTGTAACCAAAGTTCACAAATTTTGATGTAGATTGGCAATATGATATCTGCATCTGCCGGGTTTTGTTAAGATTCGGCTATTTAAAAGTTGCCACATAGAAAGCGAGTTTACGATGAGTCAATGGAAAAGCAAAATTATCTACGGCGTGGCCTTGGCGTGTCTGGTAAGCGCCTGCGCAACACCACCTGCGGTCGATCCCGCAGCCAAACTGGATTCTATAGTGGCCGAAGCCGACGCCGCACAAAAAGCCGGACAGACCGATAAGGCTGTTAAATTACTGAAAGATGCGACCGGCGCATTTCCTGCAGACAAGACACCATGGGTACGCCTGGCGCAAATCCGTTTCGATGCGGAAAACTACGGCGACGCCATTTCCTATGCGCTGGAAGGCCTGCAGCGCGATCCGAAGGACAAGGTCGCCAACAGCATAGTCGCGGTAGGCGGCCTCCGGCTGTCGACCAAGGCTTTGAATGACCTGCGCACACAAAACGACTTGAACGGCAATGTCCGCAACGAAGCACAGGGCCTGGCCAAAATCCTGCGTGAAAGCCTGGGCGAGACAGTATTGGTGCCGCCTCGTCCCAAAGTAGTTGCCCGTCCGGCGCCGGCAGCAACGGCCGCCAAAAAAGGCGCGACCGCGGCCAAACCGGGCTCGCCTGAGCCTAGCGGCGATGGCGCCAATCCATTCGGATCGTTGCAGTAATTCATATGATTCCTGATCCCGCCAGGCGGGACCGGGGCTTGATTATTCGGTATCAGCGGGGGTTTTATGGCTAAAAAAGAGAGTACTCAAAAACGTTTGCAAAAAGTCCGTCCACCACGGGTGCAAATGACATACGACGTTGAAATCGGCGACGCCATCGAGCAAAAGGAATTGCCGTTTGTAATGGGCGTGATCGGCGATTTCAGCGGCAAGTCGGAAGTAGCCCAGGCCAAGCTGAAGGACCGCAAGTTCGTCAACATCGACAACGACAACTTCGATGAAGTGATGAAAGGCGTCGAGCCGAGAGCCGCTTTCCGCGTGCCGAACCACTTGAGCGACGCCGGCGGCGAGTTCGGGGTCGACCTGAAATTCAAGTCGATCGACGATTTCCGTCCGGAAGCGGTCGTGCAGCAGATCGAGCCGCTCAAGCAGCTGCTCGAAGCCCGCACCAAACTGGCCGACCTGCGCAACAAGCTGGCCGGCAACGACAAGCTGGAAGATATCCTCAATGACGTGCTTAACAGCACCGAAAAGCTGGCGACGTTAAGCAAGCAAACCAAGAAGCAAGGAGACTGAGATGTCCTTTCAGCATAATTCTGCGCCAGCCGCAGGGGCGGCCGTAGAAGAATCCGGTTTGCTCGACCAGATCGTAGAACAGAGCAAAGTCGCCAAGTCCGGCGCCGAACACGACCGCGCCAAAGACATCATTTCGGAACTGGTCAACCAGGTCATGCAAGGCACCGTGGTGGTGTCGGCCAACCTGTCGGCCACTATCGACGCCCGCGTGGCTGAGCTCGACCGCCTGATTTCGGCCCAGGTCAGCGCCGTGATCCACGCGCCTGAATTCCAGAAACTGGAAAGCAGCTGGACCGGCCTGCACTACCTGGTGTTCAACTCGACTACCAGCCAGAACCTCAAGATCAAGGTCTTGAACGCGACCAAGCGGGAACTGGTCAAGGACTTCCAGAGCGCCCTCGAGTTCGACCAGAGCGCGATTTTCAAGAAAGTCTACGAAGAAGAGTTCGGCACGTTCGGCGGTGCGCCGTTCGGCTCACTGATTGGCGATTTCGAAATCACCCGGCAGCCGGAAGACATGTATTTCGTCGAGCAGATGTCGCATATCGCCGCGGCTGCCCACGCGCCATTCATCAGCTCGGCCTCGCCTGAGCTGTTCGGCCTGGAAACCTACAGCGAGCTCGGCAAGCCGCGCGACCTGGCCAAGGTGTTCGAGACCGTCGAATATGCAAAATGGAAGTCGTTCCGCGAATCGGAAGATTCGCGTTATGTCGGCCTGACCCTGCCGCGCTTCCTGGGCCGCCTGCCGTTCAATCCAAAAGACGGCCAGACAGTCGAAGGCTTCAACTTCGTGGAAGACGTCGACGGCACCGATCACTCCAAGTACCTCTGGTGTAACGCGGCGTATGCCTTCGGCACCAAGCTGACCAAGGCGTTTGAAGATTTCGGCTGGTGCGCGGCGATCCGCGGCGTCGAAGGCGGCGGCCTGGTGGAAGACTTGCCGACCCATACCTTCAAGACCGACGAAGGCGAAGTCGCGCTCAAGTGCCCGACCGAAATCGCGATTACCGACCGCCGCGAAAAAGAACTGAGCGACCTTGGCTTCATTTCGCTGGTGCATTGCAAGAACACCGACTACGCGGCTTTCTTCGGCGCCCAGTCGACGCAAAAAGCCAAGAAATACAATACCGATTCGGCCAACGCCAACTCCGTGCTGTCAGCCCAGCTGCAGTACATTTTTGCCGTATCGCGTATTGCGCATTACATGAAGTCCATGATGCGCGACAAGATCGGCAGCTTTGCTTCGGCAGGCAACGTGGAGGACTTCCTCAACCGTTGGCTGACCCAGTATGTGCTGCTTGATGACAATGCCAGCCAGGAAGCCAAAGCGCAGTTTCCTTTGCGTGAAGCTTCGGTGCAGGTGTCCGAAGTACCGGGCCGTCCGGGCGTCTACCGTGCAGTGTCCTTCCTGCGCCCGCACTTCCAGCTTGACGAACTTTCAGTTTCACTGCGCTTGGTTGCAGAATTACCGGCGTCAACCAAGTCTTAACTTAATTCACAAGGGGTATCACCATGGCAATTGACGTTTATCTGCAAATCGACGGCATCAAGGGCGAGTCCACGGACAGCACGCACAAAGACTGGATCGAGTGCAAATCGGTACAGTGGGAAGTGCTGCAGCCGAAGTCGGCGACTGCATCCACCGGCGGCGGCCACACAGCCGAGCGCTGCGAGCACAAGGATATCGTGATCACCAAGATCGCTGACCTGGCCACGCCGCTGCTGCTGCAAAACTGCTCGTCGGGCAAGACCATTCCAAAGGCCAAGTTCGAATTCCTGCGCGCCGACGGCAAGGGCGACCGCATCAAGTACTTCGAAATCGAACTGGTCAACCTGCTCATTTCCGACGTCACGCCATCGGTCCAGGAAGGCGATGTGCTGAGCGAGAGCGTCAGCCTGAAGTACTCCCAGGTCAAATGGAAATACACGCAGCAAAAGATCGGCGGCGGTTCGGGCGGCAACACTTCCGGCGGCTGGGATCTGTCGACCAACAAAATCGTGTAATTTTCTTGCATCGATAAAAGAGCCGCATGCTGCGGCTCTTTTTTTCTCTTGAATGGTAAGCAATGAAAGGTTTCACTCCCGGATTGTTTGACCGATTGATGGGCGGCGACGGCACGCCTGCGCAATCCGACCTGGTGGTGCGCCTGTCGATGGATGCCTTGAAAGACACGGTCGCGCGCGACCTGGAGGCCATGCTGAATACACGCACCGTGATTCCCGAAGAATTGCTGAAGAATTTCCCAGAATGCAGCAAGTCGATCCTGACTTACGGCTTGAACGATTTTTCCGGCATGAGCCTGGCCAGCCTGGATGACCGCGCTCATATCTGCCAGTGCCTGGAACAGGGCATTGCGCGCCACGAGCCGCGCCTGCGCAATGTCCGCGCCTCGCTCGAGCTGCGCGAAGGATCGATCAACCGCTTGAATTTTGCGATTGCAGCCATGCTGGTGGTGGGGCCGGCCAAGGAAGCCGTGAGCTTCGACGCCGTGCTGCAGCCGTCAACCTTGCAATACTCAATCAGCAGAGCACGCCGCGCGGCGCGGATGGACGGTTAACGTGGACGAACTACTTCCCTATTACGAGCGTGAGCTCGGTTTCCTGAGACGCTATTCGCGCGAGTTTTCCGAGCGCTACCCGAAGATTGCCGGCCGCCTGCTGATGTCAGGCGAGGTGTCGGAAGACCCGCACATCGAGCGCATGATCCAGTCGTTTGCGCTGATCAATGCCCGCACCGCGAAGCGGCTCGACGACGACTACCCCGAATTTACCGAAGCCCTGTTCGAGGTGCTGTATCCGCACTACCTGCGGCCGTTTCCTTCCTGCTCGATCGCGCGCATGGACTACAGCGTCGCCGCCGCGCAGCTGACCACCGCCATGCCGGTGCCGCGCGGCACCGAACTGACAACGCGCCAGGTCAAGGGCGTAGCCTGCAAATTCAAGACAACCTATGAAGTCACGGTGGCGCCGGTGCAGCTGTCGCACGCGGTGTTCGATCCCATCATCGAACCGCCGGACGCCGTGCTGTTGCCGCCTACCGCCAGCTCGCGCATCGGCATCACCTTCGAGAGCACCGCCGAGCAAGCCGGTTTTGCCGAACTCGGCGTCAAGACCCTGCGCGTATTCATCGACGGCGAACCGTCGTTCTGCGCCGCATTGCGCGATACCTTGTTCATGCGCACCCTGCGCGCCTATGTCGAAGTCGGCAAGAGCGGCCGGTGGCATGCGGTAAACAAGATCCCGGTGACGCCGGTCGGTTTTGAGGAAGACGAATCGCTGATCGACTTTCCGGCGCGTTCGCATCCCGCCTACCGGCTGCTGACCGAGTATTTCTCCTATCCCGAGAAATTCAATTTCTTTGACGTCGATGTTGCCGCAATCACAAAGCTGCTGCCGGCCGGCTGCAAGAAATTCACCTTGCACCTGGTGTTGTCCGGGCTGCGCGCCGATTCCAACATCGCGCGCATGCTGGGCACCTTGTCAACCAATAACCTGCTGCTAGGCTGCACCCCGGTCATCAACCTGTTCAAGCAGCGCGGCGACCCGATCCGCCTGACCCATACCAGCGCCTATTATCCGGTGGTGGGCGACTCGCGCCGCGCCTATGCCTATGAAGTGCATTCCATCGATTCGGTGCAGCTGGTGCGGCAAACGCCGGAAGGCGAAGCGATTACCGAATTCCGGCCGTTCTATTCATTGCGCCACGGCGAAAGCGCGGACAAGGCCGGCCATTACTGGGCCATGCGGCGCGACGAAATGGTGGCCGCGCGCAGCCCCGGCTATGAAACCGAGATTTCCATCGTCGACATCGATTTCGACCCGGCCGCCATCGAAACCGACACCCTCAGCATCGAGCTGACCTGCTGCAACCGCAACCTGCCCGCCTCGCTGGCGTACGGCCTGGCCGGCGGCGACCTGTTCCTGGAAGGCGGCTCGCTGGTGAACGCCATCAGCTTCTTGAGGAAGCCTTCCGAACCTTGCCGTTTCGAGCGCGGCCGCGGCGCCCACTGGCGCCTGATTTCCCATCTCGCGCTGAACCACCTGTCGCTGGCCAAGGGTGGCCTGGAAGCCCTGCAGGAAACCCTGAGCCTGTACGACTTACCGCGTTCGGCCATCTCGCAGCGCCAGATCGGCAGCGTGGTCGGCATCGACCACAAGGCCGCTACCGCCTGGCTGGCAGGCAATCCGTTCGCCTCGCTGGTGCGCGGCATCGAGATCAAGGTGACACTGGACGAAGAAGGCTTCGTGGGTAGCGGCATCCATGTATTTGCCAATGTGCTGGATCGCTTCCTCGGCCTGTATGTGCATGCCAACAGTTTTACGCAATTGGTGATAGCTTCAAAACGAACAGGTGAGGAGATACTGCGATGCTTACCGCGCAGCGGAGATTCGAACCTAGCGTAATCCAGCGCCTGCTCGACAAGCCGCATCGCTTCCACTTCTTCCAGGCAGTGATGATGCTGGAGCTGTGGCTGAAGCAGAACGGCGTCCCGCATGAGGAAGCGGTGAGCGATTTCCTGCGCTTCCAGAATACGGTGTCGCTGAACTTTCCGCCGAGCGAGATCGAAGCGCTGGAAGTGTCGCCCAAGCTGACCCGGCAATCGGTGGAAGAACTGCTGGAAGCGTTGCAGAGCAACCAGCTCGACAGCATCGCGCTGACGCCGGCGTTCATCGGGTTTTTGGGCAGCAACGGCACGCTTCCCAGCCATTATTCGGAGCGTATCGCTGCGCACCAGCTGTATGAAAAGGACCATGGCCCGCGCGCTTTCCTGGATGTTTTCTCGAACCGCAGCGTGGCCCTGTTTTTCAAGGCCTGGCGCAAGTACCGGCTGGAATTCAAGTACCAGATCGACGGCAAGGACAGTTTCCTGCCGCTGCTGATGTCGCTGGCCGGCCTTGGCCACCGCACGTTGCGCGGCCGCATGTCGGAAGACGGCGCCGGCCTGCTGGACGAATCGATCGGACATTTTGCCGCGGCGATCCGGCACCGGCCGCCGTCCGCAGCGTACATGCAGCGGATCTTGCGCGAATATTTTTCGGTGCCGATCACGATCGAGCAGTTTGTCGGCCATTGGTACAACGTGCCGGTCGACCAGCAAACCGTGCTCGGTTCGACCAATGCGCTGCTGGGCAGCGTGGCAATGGTGGGCGAACGGGTATGGCAGCGCGACCTGCGCATGCGCCTGAAAATCGGCCCGCTGGCCAAAAAGAAGTTTGAAAGCTTTTTGCCGGGCGGCGCGGCTGCTGTCGGGCTGCAAAAAATACTGGCGATGTTTACCAGCGTTTTCCTGGAATATGAAGTACAGCTGATCTTGCGCGCGGACCAGGTGCAAAGCGTGAGCCTCGGCGCCGACCGTGAAAGCGGACGGCTGGGCTGGGATACCTTTGTCACCAGCAAACCGGAAGAGAACGACCGCACCGATGTCTGTTACGAAATTCACTCACTTTGACCATGCATGGATGGGAAGGCTTCAATGAGCATTAATCTCAAAACCTTAATCAGCAAACTGAACGATACCTCACGCCTGGCAGCGGAACGCGCGGCAAACATCTGTGTCGGCCGCGGCCAATATGAAGTGGATATCGAACATCTGTTCCTGGCCTTGCTGGAACAGCCCAAGAGCGACTTCGCGGTGATTGCGCGCAAATCCGGCATCAGCCTCGCTGCGCTGGAAAGCGACCTGCAGGGCGAAATCGACCGCTTCAAGAACGGCAACGCGCGCACCCCGGTATTTTCGCCGCACCTGCCCAAGCTGTTTGAACACGCCTGGCTGATCGCTTCGCTGGACAACCAGTCGGGACGCATCCGCAGCGGCCACCTGCTGCTGGCGCTACTGACCGAACCGGACCTGGTGCAGCTGGCCTATCGCGGCTCCAAGCTGTTCATCAAATTCAAGCTGGACGACCTCAAGCATGACCTGGCAAAACTGACCGAAGGTTCGCAGGAAAGCGCGGCGGCGGATGGCGGCGTCGCCACGGCTGAAGACGAGGGCGGCGATCCGGTGCAGGACCTGACCAACAAGGGTGAAGCCTCGAAAACCCCTTCGCTCGACAAATTCACCACCAACCTGACGCAGCGCGCGCGCGAAGGCAAGGTCGACCCCGTGATCGGCCGCGACACCGAAATCCGCCAGACCATCGACATCCTGATGCGGCGCCGGCAAAACAACCCGATCCTGACCGGCGAAGCCGGCGTCGGCAAGACCGCGGTGGTGGAAGGGCTGGCGCTGCGGATTGCGCAGAAGGACGTGCCCGACGTATTGCAGGGCGTGGAACTGCATACCCTCGACATGGGCTTGCTGCAAGCCGGCGCCAGCGTCAAGGGCGAGTTTGAAAACCGCCTGAAAAGCGTGATCGACGAAGTCAAGAAAAGCTCGCACGCCATCATCCTGTTCATCGACGAAGCGCACACCATGATCGGCGCCGGCGGCCAGGCTGGCCAAAACGACGCCGCCAACCTGCTGAAACCGGCGCTGGCGCGCGGCGAATTGCGCACGATCGCCGCCACCACCTGGAGCGAATACAAGAAATACTTTGAGAAAGACGCCGCCCTGGCGCGCCGTTTCCAGGTAGTGAAGGTCGAAGAACCGAGCGAAGAGCTGGCCTGCGCCATGCTGCGCGGCATGGCGCCGCTGATGGAAAAACACTTTGGCGTGCGTGTTTTCGACGAAGCCATCACCGAAGCGGTGCGCCTGTCGCACCGCTACATCAGCGGCCGCCAGCTGCCGGACAAGGCGATCAGCGTGCTCGACACCGCATGCGCCAAGGTGGCGCTGGGCCAGAACGCCACGCCGGCCCTGATCGAAAACATCGTCAAGAAGCTGGACCGCCTGGTGGCCGAACTGAATTCGCTGGAACGCGAATCGAACGCCGGCGGCAAGCACGCGGAACGCTTGAAAGAATTGCGTGAACTGCAAAGTACGCTGAACGGGGAACTGGCGATCCATCGCGAGCGCTGGGAAAAGGAAAAAGCCCTGACCGACCGCATCAAGGCTGCCCGTACGGAACTGGAAGCAATCCCGGCCGCCGAACAGACGGCTGCGGAAGACGGCGCCAAACCGTCCAGGAAAGCTGCCAAGGACAGCAAGGAAAACCAGGAGCTGGCGAAACTGATCGAAGAATTGAAAACGCTGCAAGGCGAAACGCCGATGGTGCCGGTGCAGGTCGACGGCCTGGTGGTGGCGGAAATCGTCGCCAGCTGGACCGGCATCCCGCTCGGCAAGATGGTCAAGGACGAAATCAAGACCGTGATCAACCTCGGCACCCTGCTGCATGAACGGGTGCTGGGCCAGTCGCACGCGATCGAAGCGGTGGCGCAGCGCGTGCGCACTTCGCGCGCCAACCTGGACGATCCGAACAAACCCAAGGGCGTGTTCCTGTTCGTCGGCCCGTCCGGCGTCGGCAAGACCGAGACCGCGCTGGCGCTGGCCGACGTGCTGTACGGCGGCGAGCGCAAGCTGGTCACCATCAACATGAGCGAATACCAGGAAGCGCACAGCGTCTCCGGCCTCAAAGGCTCGCCGCCGGGTTATGTCGGCTACGGCGAAGGCGGCGTCCTGACCGAGGCGGTGCGGCGCAATCCGTACAGCGTGGTGCTGCTGGACGAGGTGGAGAAAGCCCACCCGGACGTGCTCGAACTGTTCTTCCAGGTGTTCGACAAGGGCGTGCTGGACGACGCCGAAGGCCGCGAGATCGACTTCAAGAACACCATCATCATCCTCACCAGCAATGTCGCCTCCAGCCTGATCATGCAAAACTGCCTGAACAAGGCGGCGGCGGAGCTGCCGAGCACCGACGACCTGGAGCAGGCGATCCGGCCGCAACTGGTGAAAGCGTTCAAGCCGGCCTTCCTGGGCCGCCTGAAAGTCATTCCTTATTACCCGATTTCGGACGATGTGCTGGTCGAGATCATCAACCTCAAACTGGGACGCATCCAGAAACGCATCGCCATCAACCACAAGGCCGAGTTCAGCTACGACGAGCCGCTGGTCGAAGCGGTGCTGGCGCGCTGCACCGAAGTCGATTCCGGCGCCCGCAATGTCGACAATATCCTCAACGGCACGCTGTTGCCGGAAATTGCCGAAACCGTACTGGCCAAGATGGCCGAAGGCGGCAGCATTGCCAAGATCAAGGTGACTGCCAACAAGCAGGGCCAATTCAAATACGCGATCAAATAGAACGGAGAAAACATGGATGCAGCAACCAAGCAGAAAATCCTGAAGCAGTGCTATTCGAAGCGCTTCGACGAGAAATACAGCCGCAAATTCCAGTACCAGGACAAGGCCACCGACGTCCGCAATTTCGTCAAGCTGACGCCGGCCGACATCATCGACCTGCTCGACACGGCTTCCGCATCGGCGCGCTCACAGGCGCGTCTGCTGCTGCAGCTGATGCAGGGACGGCCGTGGCTGCCGTCGGCGACGGCGCATGAAGGCGGGATCGGGGACCAGCGCGGCGTGGATAACAACCTGCACATCACGCTGAAGGTGGGGGATAAGAGCTATCACTTGCGGTGCAAGGAGCAGCCTGGGTTGCATGTTATCCAGATTACCGGATAGCCTCTGCGAAAACCGCACAAGCAATGCGCTAGAGCCCTTCCGGCCGGAAGGCTTTAGCGCAACGACGAAATCCAGTCCTGCAGCGAAGCTGCCTCCTGCTCGAAATCCTCTGGCCCCAGGTCCCCAAGATCAGAACTGTAGATGGACAAATCGTCCGACTCTGACCGGATCAGGAAGCCGCGGCCACCACTGTCGTCGCCAACCAGGAGATAGTCCGGACAATAGGTGTTTATCTCATATGTTGTGTTGCGTTCGAGCATGGATGCGGTATCGTAAAGGGTGGCCCCTTGCGGCGTAATAAAACCATTCGTACTGCGATAAAAATCCTCCAGTTGCCCTGGAACCGACCGTCCAAGCTGTTGCCGCATCTGGTCTATTTCTACCTGCGAGGCGGGCGCCACGGCCGCGCCCAGAGCAATAATATTTGTGATATCCATCGTTAAATCCGGCATCCTAAAGAAGTGAAATATTTGTAAGAACTGGCAATCGCCCTGCGAGCTCGGCCAGCGGGAACACCAGCGTCAATCAGCTGCTTATAACCGGCATTCATTTCTTCTCTGAGCGTAGTTGATTTCCATTTTCCTCCCGGCAGTGCTGACAACCGTGTCCGCCATGCTCTTTGCGCTGCCGAGACCTGAGCGTGCTCGTAACCGCTGGAAGATCTCAATAATATCGTAGGAGCGTCGCCGCTGTTGTACTTTGCAATGTTTGCCTTAGCCCAGGCGTCCTGAACAGGATGATGTGACTGAACACGCAAGTCTGGCAAGGTATTGGTATGTCCAGGCGCACGATTTACACCTGGACTCAGCTCGCTGTGAGATCCGACATCATGCGTCTTGGCCCCACCTGGGCGAATGGTCAAGCCAAGCGGGTCTATCCAGGCGAAGGTATTGGGTGCATAGGAATACAGGGCTATCCCACCATCCAGCCCTATTGGGTCCTGACCGACAAACTGTCCGATATCCGGGTCGTAATACCGATAGCGGTTGTAATGCATGCCGGTTTCAGCATCAAAATACTGACCTTGCAATCGGATCGGATTATCCACGGTCTGCACATGCATCTGCCGCACCGCTCCCATTGCCGTGTAGCTGGCCGACCACGCCACTGCTCCGTCAGCATCCGTCAGTCTTGTCGGGCAGCCATTGGGATCAACGTGATAGTGAAACACGCGCCCCGCAGCCGCACGTCCGTTCGATCCTGTCGCGCCCGCATCCATTTCCGGAACTGCTGGCGCCTTTCCAGATGCAGGCATGAGCGCAAGCGATGGCACGCCCGCGTTGCCGCCCAGCTGTATTCCTGCGCCCAGGCCGGTGCTATCCAACCGCTGCTGGCTACCGAGGCTGGCCAATATCTGGTATTCATGCGCTGAAGATACGGGACCGTCCAAAACACCTAGCTTTACGCTGCCTAAGCCTCCCAAACCGCCGGCGACAGGCGTCCCCGTCTTCAAAGCTTCAGGTACACGCGCAGCAGTATGGGACATATTTTTCTCCGCAGCTGCACTGACACCGCTCGCCGTACTGCCATTAGCAGGACGCTCAATCAACGCGAACGGCACAAACGTGGCAGGATAATAAACAAACTCTCTTACCTGGCTATGCATTGCCTTCAGAGCATTCAGGCGGCGGCGCGCGGCCATAAAATCTGCGACGTTTCCTGCTGACCATATATCCTCAAAGTTGCTGGCGTCGTTAGGCTGCCGGACTTCTCCCAATAGGGCGTCGCCATCCCAAAAGAACCAGATGGTGTGATTTTGATTGCGCTTGAACACCCGGCGCCCCAACGGATCATAGCCATAACGGGTTGACTTGTTGCCTGTGCAGCTTTCGATCAAGCGCTGGTTGGCATCCCAGCGCAGTCGCAGGGATACTGCATCAGGTGCAGTCGAATCAGGTTCACGTCGTATCAGATTGCCGACACTGTCGAATACATAGTGCCGTCCCTCGTGATCACCTTCGCGGCTCCAGGTGATCTGAGCCTGATTTTCAGCGCCTGCAGCCTGTCGCATTTCGATTTTCCGGATCTGCGTGCGCAAGCGATCACCTGCCGGATCACTGAGGAACTTCGTAACGTGGCCGACAGGATCGGTATGTTGCAAGAGATTACCTAGCGGGTCATATTGATACAGGCTGCTGCCGTGGCCGCTATCGCTACGTCGCGTCTGGTTACCGGCATGATCGTAATCGTAGCTGGTATCGAACAGCGGCATCTGGTCACGTAACACCATTTGAGCGCTCAAATGGCCGGCCGCGTTGTAGCTCAGATGGCGCTGGACCTTGCTGCTCAGGTATTCTTTGGTGGTACGTCCAAGCGCATCTCGCTCAATCCGGATAGGGGGTTCCGAGTTAATGGCCACGCTTGCTACCTGATCGCACAAATCGAAAGCGCAAACGACATTATTGCCGGCGCTAGTTTGCCGCGATAAGCGATTGCCAACTTCATCATAGCGATTCTCGATCTTGAAACCGTCCTGGCTTTCTTCACTCAGATTACCGTCGGCATCGAATTTACGCAGTACGTGGCGATATGGATTGCGCATCTCGATCAAAGCGCCATTCCTGTCGTAGCTATACGTCTCCTGCATTTGCAGCGCGAGATCATCGCTATCCGGCAGCGTTTTCCTTGTAATCCGCCCTAATCGGTCAGTGGCATAGTTGATCGTCTGTCCCAAAGGATCACGACTGCTCAACAAAGCGCCCCTGGCATCGTAGCGATATTGACGCGACTGCTCCCAATAATCGCACTCTTCTACAATGCGGCCCAAAGCATCACGCTTGAGCCTGTAGGTTTCCTTGCGCTGATTTACCACTCCGACCAATTGCTGTTCAGTATCATACAGATACTCGACAGTCTGGCCGTCCGCATGCACGCGTCTTGCGAGCCTGCCCGTTCCAGCGTAAGCCAGAGTGGTTTTGGCACCATCCTGGGATGTGTAGCTGACCAGCTGATCCTCCGCGTCATAGTCGCAAAAGGAACTCGTGCCATCAGCATCAAGTGTCTGCAACAAGCGTCCTTTGGCATCGTAGCGATATTCGGTAACGGTGCCGGCAGGATCTGTAATACGCTTCAGATATCCAAGGGCATCGTGCTCGAAATAGCTAAGGCGGCCGAGTGCATCTGTCAAATGCGAAAGATTGCCGTAACGGTCAAACGCCAACGCCGTGACAGCACCGCGCGGATTCACCAAGGTAAGCAGCTGACCATAAGCGTCGTAAGTAAAATGCGAGCGCCCGCCCATTGGCGTACTTTGTTCAAGCAATAAACCGTTTTCGCTCCAGCTACGGTGCCAGTGCCTGCCAAGCGGATCGACCACTTCGATAATCCGATTAGCGCTATCGAACACCATGGCAGTCGCATTGCCCTCAGCGTCCAGCAGTTTCAGTAAATTGCCCCGCTCGTCATACTCAAATTCCGTACGTGATCCGACAGGATCAACCACTGCCGTAGTCCGTCCCAATGCGTCGTATTCAAATACCGTAACACCGCCTAACGGGTCAATTTCGCACAAAGGCAAATTATCTTCGTCGAACTTGATCAACGAAATATTGCCGAGGGAATCGGTGACCTCGGTCTCGCGCAACGTTGCGTTGTATGCAAAGTGGCTGTCATGCAGGCTGTTTTCACCCCAAGCGTGTATAACGCGCCATTCATCGTCATAGGCATAATGGAACGAGAGGCCGAGGCGGTCCGTATGGCGCACCAAGCGATGGCGATCATAGTCGAAGGTACGAGCAGCGTTAAGCGCGTCGAATGCTGCGACCATATCCCGGTTGTGGTATTTGTATGTCACCAGCGGATAGTTCAGTCCGGTACCAGGATCGTGCAGGCTGAGTTGATGAATTTTTCCGTCGGACTCATGCACTTCGATGAAACGGCCGGGAAGTTCGCCGATACCGCTCTCTATGATTCGCGTCAGATGGCCATCGACACGTTCAAAGCGCCAATGATTGCCGCACAGATCTTCGATCCTTTCGATCCGCAGGCACAAGGCTTGATGTAACGGCGCGACGTTGGGCTCAGGTTTACGGAAGACGTAACGGAGATCGTCTTTGGTCACGATATGCAATTCATCAGTATCGTCGCTTCTGATCCAATGCAGCTGTGCACCGTCAACAAATTCCATCACGGCATGGCTCGCGCCTATAGCTTCGGGCAGTTGGGAGAATACTGCCGCGCCGCTTGCCTCGAAAAACAGCACCATGCCATCCGGTTCGATTTCCAATCGAAAATCCGCAGGTGTCTGCCAGCCGTATCCACAGATGCCATCATGGCCGTTATTCGAGGAGTAGCCGCGGCTCCACGTCAACGGCAAGCGGCCCGGTATGGAAAAATCTTCATGGAAAACCGCTACGCTGCCATCGCGGATATCGACCGGTTCAGCACGCAACACCTTACATTTCAGGAAACCGGGCTCCATATTCTTGAACAGTTTCTGGCGCGCCTTCTTGAATGCTTCTTCCGCACGCTGAAAACCCTTGGTTCGACGCAACGCCTTGAACCCTTTGCCCAGGGCTGCAAATCCCAGCTTGGATGCAATGCCCATCATGGAAATCGTCGGCGGCCCGCCGACAAACACGCTATCCGGTATCGCCAGGTTGACCGACGTCGGCAGGGTCATCGACATATGCGGCTTTTCCGGCTTCTTCAAGCGGAACGGCGGCACCATGCCGACCACGCTGCAATCGAGCACCGGCATGCCCAGGCGCGAGAACGGCGAATCGTCGGCGAGCACGGTCTTGCTGCCCATGAACAGCTCGTCGTCGAACTGCGGGCCGCCAGGGGCGCGCAGGAACGGCACCCACAGCGCCAGCGGGATATGCACCGACAATCCTCCGGTCCCCGCGGTGGCGCGCTTGACGCCGGCTACCTGCACCGTGGCGCCGATGAATGGCAGGTAATCGAAGGGATCCAACACCATCGAGATATGCGCAGTCGGCAGCGGCACCGGCGGCGTTCCCGGCACCAGTTCGTACATGTGGATGTCGATCCCGATTTGCGGATCGAAATGCTTGGCAGCGTTAGTCATGGACCTGCCTTTCTCAAGCCGTCACTGCGGAGGCGGCCGGTTGCACCGGAGCGGCGCCATCGATCAGACCCGACGGATCTGGCAGCTTGGTGAACTGCGGCGGCTGGCTCCATTCCGGCACGTCCTTGTCGAGCGGATGTTTGACCTCCGGCAAGCCGTTCCAGAGCGGATTGAGCAGCTCGCGCGCCAGCGCCACCACTTTGCGGAAGAATTCGTCGCCGCCGGCGATCAGGTGCTCGCGCTCCTGGCGCTGGCGCTGGAAACCGCTTTCGAAACGCGCGTGCATGGCGCTTTCGATTTTTTCCAGGTCGGCCGGCGAGGGCTGTGCGCCAAGCTTGCCGGCCTGCTGTTCGGCTTGCAGGTGCGCTGCGGCGACGGCGGCCTGGTAATCGGCCGCGCAGCGCTCCAGCTTTTCGGTGCGTCCCGGGTCTTGCAGCCGCAACAGGTCCTGCACAGCCAGCGCCATAGTGGTGAGCGGACGCTCGGCCGGGTCGATGGCTTTTGCCGCGCGCAGCGCCAGGGCGCCGTGGTCGCGCGCCGGTTTTTCTTGCCCGGCCTGCGCATGACAGTAAGCGGCCATGCGGAAACCTTCGATTTCAAACATGGGATTGGGTACGCGCTGCGCCTGTTCCGCGGCGCTGCGGTAAGCCTGCGCCGCTTTTTCAGGCTGCTTCGCGACCAGCCATACGCCGGCTTCGCCGAACCAGGTTTGCATGATCAGGTCGGCCGCCATCGGGTGCCTGTCCTGTTCCGCCTGGGTGGCGCAGGTCCGGGCCTCGCGATAGCGCTTGATGGCGTCGGCGTAGTTCTTTTCTTTTACGTAGGCGCCGGCCACCGCCATCTGCAGCACTACCTGCTGGTCCGGCCATTGCTCGCGCTGCGCGATCTGCATGGCTTTTTCGGCGCGCGCCGCGGTTTGTGCCGCGCTGCCTTTTTCGACCAGGGTGATGACGTCGGTGAGCAATTGGCGGTAGGCCACTGTAGGGCCCGAGCCGCCGGACTGCGCCACCGTTTCGCGGGCGATGTCGAACATGTCGATCGGCGCTTCCACTACGCGGACGCGGGCGCCATGGCGCTGCGCCAGCGCTTGCCAGCGGCGGTCGTCCAGGGTGTCGACCAGCGTCAGCCGTACCCGGCTCGCGTCCGACGCCAGATCAGGACTATGCAGCGCGGCATCCAGCCAGGTTTCCCAGGCGTCCTGGCTGGCTACGCCATTCGGCGCCAGCACCGCATTCACGTAGCGCAAATGCGCTAGCTGCGCCTGGTGGTGCTGTGCGAATGACGCCAGCACGGCCATGGTCCCGGGCGCCGAATCGTGATGAGGCAGCTGGGTGAATGGCCAGTCTGCCGCCACGCCTTGCTCGCGCAGGCTGTCCTTGCTATCGATATACCTGTCGGCCAGGGCCTGGCGCAGTGCGCGGCTGTAGCCGAAACCGGTGTCAAACGGCGTATCGAAGCGCAGGAACAGGTCCGGCGTAGTCCAGTCGCCGGGATGTTGCTGCATCTCGAAAAATGCTTGCAGCATGCGGTCGGCATTGGCCGGAATGCGCCACACCAGCACCCGCGCTTGCGGATCCTCGGTGTGCTCCAGCCACAGGTCGCGCAAGGTGTCGACGCGCTTTTCGACAGGATTCTTCGCCATGCTGGCGTCCTTTCGGTAAGGTCTTAGCTGTTCAGGTTGATCTTGCTGCCGTTGATCGAAACCCCGCCGCCGTTGATTTTGATGATCGAGCCGCCGGCCGTGATGGTGATTTCGCCGGCGTCGATGCTGATGCCGGCGCCGCCGACGACCAGGTCGACCTTGCTGCCGGAAGCAATGGTCTGGTCGGAGCCGGAATACACCGTATGGGTGCCGGACACTTCGTGCTGCATGTTGCCGGTCACCGACAGCAGGCGCGGTCCTGTATTGCCGTCTTCCACCGGACCGGTGACCGTGCGCTTGTCGGTGCCGGTCACCGTCACTTCGCGGCCGGCCTGCATGGTGTCGCTGACCGCGCCGGTGATGGTGCGGGTGGCGGTGCCGGTGATGTCGCGCTTCCAGTTGCCGCTGGTGCTGCCGCTATAGTTGCCGACCAGGGTGCTGCCGTAGTCGCCGGTGATGTTTTCGTTATAACCCGCGGCGGTGATCGTCCGTTTCTGGCCGGCCTGGTAGGTCTGCGTCACGGCGCCGGTAATGGTGGCGGTGGAGGTGCCGGTGACGGTGCGGGTATCGTTGCCGGTCACCGTCGCGCCGCGGTTGCCGCCCACCGAAATATCCTGGTTGGCGCCGACATTCAGGCTGTGGTTGACGGCAACCTTGGTCGCCTTGTTGTTGTTGACGGTGCTGTTATGGTCGTTCAGCACTGTCACCGCCATGTCGCGCTGGGCATGCATGTTGAGCAGTTCGCTGCCGCCGGTGTCGTGCATGGTGACTTCGTTGAAGCCGCCGCCGCGCACGGTCTTGGAGCGCATGCCGCTGACTTCCAGGCCGAACGGCGGCATGTTGTCGGCGTTGTAGACGCGGCCGGTAATGATGGGCCGGTCCGGATTGCCATCGAGGAAATCGACCACCACTTCCTGGCCCACGCGCGGCGCCGAGACGCCGCCCATGCCGCTGCCGGCCCAGGGGCTGGCGACCCGCACCCAGCTGGAGCTTTGGTCGTTGAACTGGCCCAGCCGGTCCCAGTGGAACTGGACCTTGACCCGGCCGTATTTGTCGGCCCAGATCTCTTCGCCTTTCGGCCCTACCACGGTGGCCGTCTGCGGCCCCGGCATGCGCGGCCTGGCGGTGTCGCGCAAGGGCCGGTAGGGAATCTTGCGGCGCAAGGCGCTGACCTCGACCCGGTACATGCAATCCTGGGCTTCGCTGAAATCGCTGGAAAAATTGTTGCGGGCGTCGTGGCTGACCCGCAGCGCCATGAAGCGGTGTTCAGCCGGATCGTCGTCCTCGTGCTCGAAATGGCCGCTCAGGTCGAAATAGCGGCCGGCCACCAGCTCCCGGGTAGTGCCGGCGCCTTCAAACAGCTTGGTCTGCCAGCCGGCTTCCTCGGCGCGCACCGCGGTCAGCTGCTCGCCGACCGAGCTGTTGCCGTAGCTGGCCGCGCCATCGTAAGCGTAGCGCTCGAACTGGGGCAAGGTGCCGCGCGGGGCGTCGCTCTTCAGTTCGACCGCGAGCGGATTGCGCGGCTGCTTGAAATCGAAACTCTTGATGCTGTGCACGGAGGGCCCGACCCGGCGCCGCGGCCGCCAGTCGTCCAGCACGTCGCTGGCCTGCAATTCCTGGTTGGGCTGGAAACGCACCGTGGCGTCGCCTGCCAGCGGCTGGCACTGGGTGGAATCGTCGGCCAGCACCAGCTTGTGGCCGCTCTCGCTGTGCTCGAAGCTGTAGTAGATGCCGGCGTCCTCCAGCAGGCGCGAGACGAAGGTGAAATCGGATTCGTTGTACTGCACGCAGTACGGCAGTTTCGGATAGCGGCCGACGACCAGGTCGAAGCGGTAGTCAGCCAGCTGGCCGTACTTGCCGAACACTTCCTGCGTGATTTCCAGCACCGACAGGTCCTGGAACACGCGGCAGTTGCTGGCATAGTCGAGGAAGGAAAACCACGGCGCCAGCTGCGCCTGGTAGGTGGCCAACCCGCCGTCGCTGCCGGTACGGCTGAATTCCTGGACAAAACCGTGGAAATGGCGCTCGTCGGCGGCGGTCAGCATGGTCAGCAGCACCGGCTGCCCGACCAGCTGCTTGAGTTCAAGCTGGTCGTAGGGCGACAGCAATTCGAGGGTCAGCTGGAACGGCTTGGACAAGGCTTCGCTGCCGTACATCCGGTGCACCAGCAGCAGATCGGCATCGAGCGGCGTCTTGATCCGGACCAGGCGCCGGTCCTGGTTGAAGCGGCCTACGCGGGCCAGCATGGCAGATGGGTTTGGATACATTGGCACTCTCCGTTTTGCAGAAGGAATGGCTTTGCATAGGGCAGCTATTTAAGCCACGGCCCTGGATAAGGACGCCGGCTTTGCCTGTGATAACTGCGGAACAATTACGCGGCAGTAATATTGCCGGTCTGAAATTATATCGGTATTTAGGGAGGTCGCGGTGCCGTGCCTGAATAATTTACAGCGCTGGCGTTACCAGCGAGTGACAGCGGCGGCGAGGCGGCGGCCGGCGTGCTGAGCCGGACCGCGCGGTATTTACATTAACTTAAGAACAATAGCGGGCGTTTGCCCGGCTTATTGCAAAGCGCCGAAAGGCTTGCCTTCGCTGCCGGCATCCGGCGCAGCGGCGGCCTTGGCGGCTGGCGCCACCCTTTTCCTCAGCGGGCGGGTCACCTTAGGCTTGGTTTCGGCCACTGCGGCCGGATCGACCACGGTTTCGCCCAGGCTCTCGCGCAGCAGCTTGGTCTGGCTTTGCGCATCGCTGAGCACGCCGCCGTTCAGGTCGCTTTGCGCGCTCAAGTCGTTCAAGGCCTTGATAGACAGCTTGAGGCTGCCCAACGCCACCACGCCCTTGGCGTACTTGTCGGCCGGATCGCGTTGCAATACCTGCAACGCATAGGCGACCGCATCGCCGTAGCTGCCGGCGTCGTATTTGATCTGGGTCATGCGCACCCATGGCGTCTTTTCGGTCGGACGGGCTTGCGCCACATCCTTGAGCACCTGGATTTCCTGGTCGGCCGCACTTTTCTGAGCCGTATCCGGCGCAGCGGCGGGAGCAGCCGACGCAGCGAATGGAACCATCAAACATGTTAAAGCGACACTGCAGACCAACTTGGTTTTCCAAAGCTTCATAGCTTACTCACTTTCCTGAAAATATTAAGACCTGGGCGGGCACGGCACAGCCATTGCAAATATAACAATCACCACGGCAGACATCAACTGCCGCAAATGCTGGATATCGACGCTTTTTTAGAGATGCATTCAGGACACATGTTACTACGGAAACATCTCCTTTGATATTTCGGCATTTCCGCCGAGCGTCTCCGATGCCAGGTTTGCGCGACACCGGGAGCGCAACTAAGATTCCTTTTTTGAAACGCTAGGGTATGATTGTGCCAAGGAAATTCCGATGAATATCTCGCAAGAGCGTCGCCGTCTTCCGGCTTGAACCACTTTTTATTTGGGTTTGTCATTTATGTTTTCTGTCGATCAATTACTCAATCCCATCAACGATGCCGCGCCCTGCGGCGCCGACCTGTCTTTTTCCAGCGACCTGGATGCAATCGCCAATGCCCGGCGCTTTGACGATCCGTCGCTGGACCAGGGCGAATGGGTCACCGAGCTCAAGGAAGCCGACTGGGGTTTCGTCGTCGACAATTGCGCGCGGCTGATAGAAACCCAGAGCAAGGATCTGCGCCTGGCGGTCTGGCTTGCGGAAGCCAATGCCAAGGTCCGCCATTTCGGCGGCCTGGCCGACGGCTACCTGCTGCTGGCCGGCCTGAGCGACAGGTACTGGGAAGGCTTGCATCCGGTGCCGGACGATGACGACCAGGAATTACGGATCGGCAACCTGAGCTGGCTATTGTCGCGCTCGGTGCAGCTGGTCCGCGAGATCCCGATCACGGAAGGCCGCGGCACTGCGTTCTCCAGCGTCGATTTCGAATCGGCGCGCATCCGTGCCGCCAGCGAAGAACGGGACCGCGCCAACGGCGAAAGCGTCAGCGGCGACGGTATCAAGCTGGCGGACATCGAAGCGGCAAAACGCAAATCGTCGCCGAAATTTTATGAAACATTGCTGGCGGACGCCAACTTGTGCCTGCAAGCGCTGATGCAGCTGGAAAAGTCGATCGATTTCCGGGTAGGCCAGGACGGGCCGGCTTTTTCGTCCGCCAAGGACGCGCTGGAAAACGTGATTGCGGTCATCACCCGCTTCGCCCAGGAAGCCGGAGTCAACACAGGCGCCGCGCCGAAAGCCGGCAGCAACGAGACACAAACCGCACCCACGGTGCAGCAGGAGGTAAGCAAGGTGGAGCAAGCACAGACCACGCTGAACGGCCCGATACAGAACCGCGCCCAGGCCCTGGCGCAGCTGCGCCATGTGGCCGATTTTTTCCGCCGCACCGAGCCGCACAGCCCGGTCGCCTACCTGGCGGACAAGGCTGCCAGCTGGGGCGACCTGCCGCTGCACCACTGGCTGCGCACGGTCATCAAGGATCCGGGCTCGCTGGCCCACGTGGAAGAACTGCTGGGGCTGCACGGCGGCAGCCAGCAAAACGACGGCAACTAAAAGCGCCGGTCCCGGCTTACTGCGATACCCGGAACTCGATACGGCGGTTGCGCGAGCGGCCGTCGGCGGTATCGTTGGTCATGATCGGCCGGTCCGGTCCCTGGCCTGAAGTCACGATGCTGTCCGGATTGATGCCCTTCTGCGCCAGGTAGTCCTTCACCGCATCGGCGCGCGCCTTGCTCAGCGAAACGTTACGCGCCCGCAAACCCTGGTTGTCGGTATGGCCGATGACTTCCACTTTCTTGTCTTTCACCTTCAGCAGCGCAGCCGACATTTCATCCAGGATGTGCATGCCTGAAGGCGTCAGCGTGGCTTGTCCGCTTTCAAACTCGATGGTGCGGTTGGCCAGGGTCTGGTCCAGGATATTTTGCTCCGAGGCGGAAACCCGCAGGCCGTTCTTGACGGTGTAAGTCGGATTCAGGTTGCCGGCGATTTCACTGGCGATCTGCTGGCGCTGCGCTTCGTTGCTGACTTCGCCGTTGATGGTGACGGTATTGCCGTCGATCTTCAGCTGGCCGCGGCTGACCTGCTTCAGGCTCGGACTGATCAGCTTCTGCACATAACCGTTCCAGTTGGCCGGCGACACCACCGAACCGACCGATATCTGGTCGACCACGCGGTCGGCGCCATACAATTCCTGCAGCTTGCTCAGCGCGCTCTGCTTGCTGGCTTCGTCGGGCACCGTGCCGCTGACCAGGATCTGGCCCGGTTTCGGAGTAGCCACGGGCGGCGCGACATTTTGTGCCAGCGCCAGGTTCGACACGAATAACGATGTCAGGGCAATGCTCAGATAACGCATGCGTCAGGCTCCAATAAATGCGTCACGAAACGAATCATGAGCCGATTTTAAAGATAGTGTGGGTTGCGCCAGGTAGCTGGCGATCTTCGTGATGCTGTAATCCGAGTTGACCTGTTCTTCGACCCAGCTGGCATCCTCGAAAGAAATATGGTGCTCCAGCGCGACCTGCGGATCCATGATGGCTTGCAAGGTGCGCGGCGACGCGCCGCTGAAGCCGATCACCATGGACGGCCGGTCGTTGATCCTGGTAACGAAGGTCGCCAGTTCGAAATTGCCGCGCAACAGGAATGGCGTAATCAGGTGCAGCCAGTAGGACGCCACCAGGTTGCGATACATGGGATCGTCAGGCAACGGCATCACCAGGCTCTTTTCCAGGCGCGACGACGAACTCGCCATCACCGGTTGCAGCAAAATGCCCAGCGCCAGCACCAGGTGCCGCAAGGAGCCCTTGAAACCGGCGCTGTGCAGCATGTTTTCCATCCCGCCTATGGTCTGGATTTCCATGAAGTCGGTGAAAGCCGCGTGGTAGGCGCCGCTGCCCAGCTGCAAAGGGATGCCGGTAGCCGTCAGGTTCTGCAGGGAAACCGCCGGATCGGTGGCTGCTATCACTTCGGAAGCCTGGGTTTCCAGCCGGTTCCACAGGCGCGAGAACGCCATCGGGCTCTTCGCCGTAAAATCCTGCGGCTCGTCGATTTCCATGGTGCTGACAGCGAGGAACGGGAAACGGCGGTTAGCCTGGTCGTTGCTGGCAATCAGGTGGCCGGCGATGGCGCGCCTGCTGCGCGGGCCGATGAAGGCAAAGTGCAGCGGGCTGACGGCGTCGTAAGCGATTTTCCAGCGCGGTTCGGCGGACAGCAGGTCCATGGCCTGCGCCAGCCAGTCGTCGAGGATCGACACCAGCGGCATGTTGTCGGTGGCCTTGATGAAATCGCCGCGGCTGGGGATCTTGCCGAAATAACCGATGTTGGCCAATTTTTCTCCTACGCTCATTGTGCGGTCCCTCCTGCACTGACTGCGGCAACCGGCGCTGCGCCAGGCGCTGCAGCCGGCGCTGCTGGGGTGCTGACCGGGCTCGCTGCCGTGCCGACGATGGTTTCCGGCAATTTCATGCCGCGGAAACCCTGGCCTTGCTGGGCGCCGCCGTCAGGTGTCTTGGCGCTGACTTGCGGGCTGCTGATGATCTTCAGGTTGATCGGCACCGTGATGTTTTCGTTAGTCCAGCTCAATTCGAAGTTGCCGTCCTTGCGCTTGCGCACCGCTGTGTTGATCAGGCGCTCCAGCCCGAAACGGCCAGGCTGGTTAGCGATTTCGACAGTGCGTCCGTCGAAGGTGACGGCCGTGATGCGGGCGCCGGCCACACCTTGCGGATTAGGCCACACGAAGTTGGTCCATTGCGCCTGGGTATTGCGGTAACGCAGCTGCTGGCCGTCGATCTCGATGGTGTACTCCGTGGTGCCGCCAGCTGGCAACGCCTGGATCTGGAACACGGTTTGCGCATCCGCTCCGCCGGCGCTGCCGCCGGCTGCCGCGCTGCTGGCGCCCAGCGGCGCTACCCAGCGTGCAAAACTCGACACCATGGTGGGCGACAGCGTGATGCCCATGTCGGCCCAGGTCTTGGCGGCCAGGGTGTCGCCGCGGCGCACCACCAGCGGTCCCATCGAGGAATTGACGAACTTGGCGATGCTGCCGTCCGGGCCGAATGTCTGGCCGATCTCGGCGCTGGTCGCTTCGATTTTCGAATTGGCCGCAAACGGGTATTTTTCACCCAGGGTTTTCTCGAACGGAGAATAAACCTGCGCCAGCCAGGTGCGGTTCATCTCCGCCTCGGTCGGCTTGATGGTGACCGCAAAAGCCTGGATCAGCGGCCGCACCAGGATCGGACGGATCGCCTGTTTCTGCGTATCGCTCATGCCGACCAGCATCTGCTCGTCGACATACTTGAGCGCGTCGGCCAGTTCCGAGCCGCTGCCGTTCAGGGTCTGCTGCATCAGCTGGTTGGCGCCGGGGCCGGTATCGCCCTGGTTCTTGATCTGGTTGAAGCGAGTGCGCAGTTTCGACAGGCTCTCCATGTAGCCGCGCATCAGCGTGGCGTCCTTGTCCTTCGCTGTCACCAGCCGCGCGACACCGGCGAATTCCTTGCCGACCGGGCCCAAGGGCGCAGCCGTGGCGTCGGTATTGGCGTTCAGGTTGACGTTGACGTTCACTCCCGACGGCGCCTGGCGCAGGATGGTTTGCTTGAACCAGGCAATGAAGCCGCTTTGCGCACGCCCCAGGCCGGTGTTCAGCAGCGACGGATTGTCCCAGGAGGTCTGCTGGTAGACGGCGTTGACGAACTTGTTGATCGGCGAAGTGGAAGGATCGCCGAAACGGTTCATCGCCTTGACCGCGTTGTCAAACCCGCCGAGGTCGGCGATATTGGCGCCCTGCATGAACTTCTGCCATTCCTTGGCGTATTCGGTCTTGTACTGGGTAACCAGGGCTTTCTGGATCTGCTCCGGGCTGCCTTCCAGCGTCAGGTCGTCGCTGGACGCGGTTTTCAGTACCCAGTCGGCGCTTTGCAGTTCTTTATTGGCGGCTTCCTTGAACGCGCCCTGGACAAATTTTTCCCAGGCATCGCGGGTAAATGTACCCGGGATCGCGTAACTGCCGACGATCAGTTCCTTGTCCTGGTCGCCGACGATGCTGGCCACCGTGATCGACGGGAAGCGGGTCGAGGCGCGCGCCTTGATGTCGGCATAGACCCGGTCGCGGGCCGCCATGCCGCGCACCACGCGGCGCAGGTTGTCGCGCGACTGGTCGACCAGGGTCAGCTTGCTTTCAATCGTAGGCCAGGATGGATCGTTGACTTGCGACAGGTAAAAACTCATCAGGCGTTCAGCGCTGCGGATCATCTGTTCGCGCGTCATGTTGCCGCGGTTGCTTTCCAGCCAGCCGCGCCAGAAACGGGTCAGCTGGTCGTTCAGGTGGCTGGACTCGGCGCGCGAGCGGTCGCTCAGCATCAGGTAGGTCTTCAAGGCGTTATAGCCGTCTTCCACATTGGTCGGCGACGAATCCTTGTATTGCTGGGTGCTGCCGGCGTTGGCCGCCGGAGCGGCGGCAGCCGCCGCGCTTGCTGCTGCAGCGCCCGCAGCCGGCTGGGCGGCGCCGGCCAGTTGCACCGGGCGCGACATCGGCTCCAGCGAACCCGCATGGGCATTCATTTCAGACAGGAAGGATTCGATATTCGCGGTCACCGGCTTGAGCATGATGTCCTTGATGCCCGCGAAGTATTCCTCACGCAGTTTCTGCTCCAGCAATTCCCCCTGGTACAGGCCGAAACCGAGCGACAGAGGCCGGTGGTTATCGTACTTTTGCAGTTGCTCGATACGGTCTTGCAGGATCTCCATCGCTTCAAAACGCGATTGCAGGTCCAGCCGTTTTTCCTGCAGCTTGATGGCCTTGTCCAGGTCTGCCTGGACATTGGCGGTCAGCTGGCGGTTGCCGATGTAAGACCAGCTCCAGCCGGCCAAAGCGAGGCCGACGAAAGCGGTGGCGGCAAAAAACATGGTGTAGCGCAAGCGCGTCTTGTGACGGCTGGCGTATTGCGAGACCAGGTCCTTGTCGGCAAAGATGACTTTGCGGAACAGGTTGAGCAGGAAGAAGCCGTGCTTGGAATGGATCTCCGGCCGCTCCAGCGCTTGCAGCTTGAGATCGAAGCGATCGGCGATCCGTTCCGACGAAGTGCTCAGGCCGCTGCCTTCCTGCAAGGCGCTGGTGAAATAGAAACCGCGGAATACCGGCTTGAACTGGAACGGGTTTTCTTCAAACAGAGTGGCGATGAACGCGCGCAAGGAACTCTTTACCGCGGCGAATTCGAGCGGGAACGTCAGCACGCCCGGCGGCAAGCGGTCGCCGCGGCTCAACGCCATGTTGGCCAGGCTGATTTCCTTGAGGCCTTCGAACAGCTCGTCGAAACGCTCGTCAAAATACGCCAGCACGTCCTGGCTGCTGGTCTTCCTGCTGTAGGGCAAGGTTGCGCCCCAGACCCGGTCTTTTTCGCCGCGGTCCATGTCGACGAAGAATTCGGTGAAGCCGGTGATCAGGTCGGCCTTGGTAAACATCACGTACACCGGCGCAAACACTTCCAGCTTTTCGGTCAGCTCCTGCACCCGCTGGCGCAGGTTCTTGGCCAGGTTGATGCCGAACTCAGGCCGGTTGCCCGCCAGCTCGGCGACGCTGACGGCGATGATGATGCCGTTGATCGGCGCGCGGCTGCGATGCTTTTTCAGCAGGCCGAGGAAACTGAACCATTCTGCGCGGTCTTCTTCATGCACCGAATAGCGCCCCGCCGTATCGAGCAGGATGCCGTCGGTAGTGAAGAACCAGTCGCAATTGCGGGTGCCGCCCACGCCCTGCACGATATTGCTGTTCTTGTCGGCCAGCGGAAACTGCAGGCCGGAATTGGCGACCGCCGTGCTTTTGCCGGCAGCGGGATTGCCGATGATCATGTACCACGGCAGTTCATATAAGGCGGTAGCGCCGGATTTTTCGCCAAGCTTGGAGTTCTTGATGGTGGAAATCGCCTCCAGCATCCGCTTGCGGATGGTTTCGGTTTCATCGCGGCCGACAGCGCTGGTTTTGTCGCTACCCTTCTCGGCCTGGCCTTCTAGCATCGAGCTGAAATTTTGCGACGCCGTCTTGGTACGGTGTTTGCGGTACAGCAGCACCAGGCCCCATATCAGCAGTACCGCAACCAGGAAAACCACGACCCAGATGCCGTCGATTTGCAAAGCGTCCGCGGCGAGAAAGAGAAAGCAGGCCAGCGCCACAAAACCGACCACCATCAGGGTTCGTGTATTCGTCAGGAATTGCCAAATTCGTTGCATAGGTATCAGTAATTAAATGGTTGATTCTTTTGGAAGGGATGCGAACGACACGCGACGAAGGCGGCCGGCTGTACAAATTGTTGCTTGTTCACAACAGTGTAATGGCTGTGCTGGCCGCTGGACAAGCTGTGCTGCATGACGGTGTCAGCCTGAACAAAGGACCGGGATTGCATTGCAAAAAACGGGCGTCGCCCGCCGGACGGCGATCCTGCCGCATGAAATTTTATTGCCCGATACTATCAATCGCCTCGCCATGCCATCCCTCTTTTTGTCGATTTTTTTGCGCAGATACAACGGTTTGATGTTTTCTCTTATCTTTTCATTACGCCCGGCTTGCGGAATTCCACATGGCCCAGGTCCATCATTTTCCAGCGGCCGCCCCATGTCAGCCCAACCGACTCCGCCACTTCGCCATACAGCTGGTAACCGCGCATGGCCCACGGATCCTTCTCTGTAATGACCAGCTTGCCGCTGCGCATGAACGCAGAATCGGCTGCCAGGCCGTACTGGTGGTAGCTCTGGAACGCCTTGGCGTTGGTCACGCTGCCGCCCATTTGCGCCAGGGCGTTCTGCCGTTCCGGGCTACGATACCCTTCAATAATGACCATGTCGTAACCGTGCTTCTCTTTCATGATCTTGAAAGTCATCAGCAAGCGCTGGGTGAAGTCGGCATCCAGCGCCTGCCAGTTACGGCTCGCGGTATCCAGCATTGGCCGCACTTGCGCCACTTCCTGCGTAGTAAACACTTCAGGCGGCAGCGGCGGCGGCGGTACTAATTGCTCCCCTTCCAGCAACGCGGCGATCTGCTGGTTAACTACTTGCCCGGAATCATCATAGCTGCCCAGCATGGTTTTACCGCTCAACATCCATGCAATCAAGGGCGGGACCAGCACAACCGCCATTCCGGCGAGTAGAATCCACTGATGCCGCTTGACGAACTGCCAGCTTGAGAGCCTGGATGCCTGCAGGTTTTGCGAAAGGGATCTTGTGGTCTGCGACCGGCGGTCTCGCCAGTTCTGGACCTGCGCCCCAATCTGCTGCCGCCGTTTGATCAATGCCAGATAAACAATTTCGCGGGCAGCCGGGAACAACAGCAGCCCGGCGACACCGCATGCAAGCAGAAAGTAAAGGGCGACGATTAAGACGAACACAAAAACCTTCTCGTGAATATTACCAAAGAAAAATTATAATTTTTTGGTAATATATTGCCAGTTGACATATTTAGTTGTCAGAGAGTATACCTTATCAAACTTGGCGTCACGTCGGTCCGTGTTCAATAACTGACATTTGGAGATTTGTGTCTTGCAACCATCTGAAGAAACTGCGCGCGGCTCCGTAAAACCGAATTTGTTATCGGGCTCGACAGCGACAGAAAATAGCAGCGGCAGCATCCTGAATGCCCTGGAAGGCAAGGAATCGCTTTCGAGCGCCGGCGCGCAAAAAAAATCCGGCGCCTTGCGCGCGGCGATCGTCGTCGTCTTGCTGGCGGCGATCGGCGCAGGCGGTTATTTTGCCTGGAACCAACGCAGCAGCCAGCCCGAAACCGCGATCGCAGCCAGCGCGCCGACGCCGAAGGAATTGCCGCCAAGCACTCCAGCTCCTGCACTTGCCGCCAACGATGCCGCATCCGCAGAAAAGACAGAATCGCAAGCAGCAGTGATCGAAAACGATCCAGCCGCGCACACGGATAAAGCCGACGAAGCATCGGCCGATCCCCGCGCCAAACTGACGGAGACCCTGGAAGCAGGCGTACCGGTCAGTTCGACCGCGCTGAAGAAAGCACTGGAAGAACCCAAGGCGTCGAAACCCAAGCCAGCTCCCAAGAGCGTGAATGCACCGCTGGTGAATCGCAATGTCCAGGAGAAAAAACCCGCTGCGCCGAATGCACCGAAAACCAGCACCCAGCCTAGCGACAGCGATGTCAATATATTGACGGCGCTGGTTTCCCATGGCGACAGCGTGAACGAAGCGCCAAAAGCCAAGGAAACCGCGAAGTCCAAGCAGCAAGCCAAGAAGAAATCCGCAGAACCCGTACTCGCGCAAAATGCCTCCGACGGGCCTGACATCGTTGAACGCAAAGCCGGCGACAACAACACGGCAGGCTTGCTGCAGCGCTGTAAACAGCTGGGCATGATCGAAGGCGAATTGTGCCGCTGGCGCATCTGCTCCGGACGCTGGGATACCGATAACGCATGCAAGGTAAACCGGTAGGCCCATCCTGTCCGTTACCGGTCCTGGATTGACTGCCGTCGCGGAGCCCCAGGACTGATGCCAATTACCTTTGCCTTACTCGCCATCGCGATTGCCGCGGTCTGGCTGAAACCCCTCCGACTGACCGACCGTTTCCTCCTGCCGCCGTGGATGGCTATCGCCGCCGGCGCGGTCATCAGCGGCTTGGCGGCCGCTGTCCTGAGTCCCGTTGCGGTGCTCGCGCTCGCGATATTTTCCCTGGCCGCTTACCTGGCGGCTACAACCCGGCGCAAAACCAGTCTCCTGTTCGGCATCGCGGCAGCTTTCCTGGCGCTGGCGCTGGCCTTGCATCGGCTGCCTGGATTCAATAACCCGATACTGATTTCCCAGCTGCGCCTGTCTGCCGACTCCGTGCCCTTCACGCAATATGCCAACTTCGACAAAGGCGCCGCCGGCCTGGTCCTGCTGGCGTTCATGTGCCTACGCGCCGGCTCCGCAGCGCAATGGCGCAAGCTGCTGCAGCAAACCTGGCCCATCGCGCTGATTGCAGTCATTGCCGTGCTCGGCCTGGCGACCGCTATCGGCTACGTGAAACCCGACTTCAAGCTAAGCCAGGCCACCGCACTGTTCTTGTTCACCAACCTGTTCTTTACGGTAGTAGCGGAAGAAGCGTTTTTCCGCGGCTTGCTGCAAGACCGCCTGGCCTTGTCGCTGGCGCGCTTTCGTTATGGCCCGCTATTGGCGGTCGCCTGCTCGGCGCTCTTGTTCGGCGCAGCGCATGTGGCCGGTGGCGGCGCCTATGTACTGCTGGCTACCGTTGCCGGCCTGGCTTACGCCTATGCTTATTACGTCACGCAACGCATCGAAGCCGCGATCATCGTCCATTTCGCGGTCAACGCGGTCCACTTCATCGGCTTCACCTATCCCCACCTCAACTGACCTGGTGGAAACAGGCGCAGCGCTTGCGGCACTTGCGTCAGATCACCTGTCGTGAACGATCCGTTGCCGGATATATTACCGAGGTGGACTGGCATTTTGCTTGAGCAGGACCCAGGCCATCACTCCCAGGGCCAAAGCCGCCAGCAGCAATACCGCCCACAGAATGATATTGCGAGTCGGCATGCCGTCGCGTCCGGCGGGCGCCGCTACCAGCGCCGCGGCACCGTCCACTTTCGCCAGTGGCAAGCTGTTCTCTTGCGCCGGACGATAGCCTGGCATCAGGCTTTGCATCGGCAGATATGAACTGCTGGCGTTGGCAAGGCCGGCCGCCAGGGTGAACGGCGCCGGGCCGTTGACCAGCGCCACGATCTGCGCCGGTTCGAACTCCAGGCTGATTTCCGGCAGTGCGGAGAACCCCTGTGTTTTCCTGTCTGCTTCGATCTTGATCTCGCGGTATGCGGTCGGCGGCAGTTCGATGGCTGCGCTGGTTTGCAGCTTGCCGCCAGCCTGCAATCTGTAAATGACGCTGGCCGTCATCAGGGTCCACGGCTGGCCGGCATCCTGGCGGCCCAGCACCCGCACCGGCAACAGCACATTGTCGCCGGCCGGCTTGATTTTCAGCGCAGCGACCGGCGTCGCGAAGGGCAGCGAAAACCGCAGCGTATAGGGATTGTCCAGCACCGGCTGGGCCAGCGTGGCCGTGACCCGGGCGATGCTGCTGACGCCGCGGCCGGTAGTCAATGTCGCGCTGCGCATGGTTACCGGCGCAGTCCGTCCTGCAGAGTCGGTCCAGGTGACGCGCAGGTACTGGTCCTTGAGATCGGCGGCGGGCAGTTCGACATGGTCGCTGCCCAGCCCGCTGGCTCCCGCTTCGGCACGGTACAGCACGGTTTCTGCCAGCGGCCGCCAGTATTTGAGGTCTTTACTGGCTTGCAGGTCGAAGGTAACCGGCTGGGCGTCGGGCAAATCCACGTCCAGCGCCAGGTCAACCACCGGATCGTCGATGGCGCGCGTATCGAGCAATGCGCCCAGCACCTTTTTGCGGGGCGCCCCGGCATCCGCCGGGTTGCTGTCGATTTGCACGATACGCTTGCCTTGCTGTTCTTCGATCCGCAGCGAGGATGCCGACAGGTCGGCGAGGTCGGCGCTGCCCATGATGGGCGACGACTTCAGCCCGATCTTGCGTTTCTCGGTTTGCCGCAGGCTGGCGCTGTCGGACAGGGCCATGGCCAGAGGCTGCCCCTTGGCGTTGAAAATCCGCACGTCGCTCAAGCCGCCGGTTTGCAGGCTCACCAACGCCTGCGCCGGCAGGATCAGGCGCTGCAGCGGCGCATCCGCGGCAAAGGCAAGCGGCAGGCGCAGCGCGTACGACTGCGCGTCGTTCGGATCGGACGCCGGCCAGGCAGCGCCGGCTGCTGTCATTACAGCCAGGCACACCGCAGCGTGCATCGGAAAATATCTCATCTCTATGCTTCCTTCACAGTAGCGGCATCCGCCGCCGCGGCCTTCGGCGGCAACGGCGCAAAATAACCGACCACCAGCATCAGCGCACCCACCGCGATAAAGGTGACGATGCGTTCCCCGCCGCCCGCATTCGACAGGTCGACCAGCAGCAGCTTGACCACCACCAGGCCCAGCAACGCCGCGCCGGTCAGCCACAAACCGCGCTGCGCGCGCCGGTGCGCCAGCAGCATCAGGCCCAGCGCCAGCAGCGTCCACAAGATAGCGTAGCCGGTCTGCACTACAAAACTGTCAAACAGCGCCGCGCTGTCCCATCTCACGCCAAAGAAATGATGCACGGTGCGCAGCCAGACGGTATTGAGCAAGACAAACGCCAGCGCGGCCAGCGCCAGCAGCGTCTGTCTGCGCGGCACCCAGCCGGCGCCGGCAGGCAAGGGCTGGGCCGCGACGATCGCGCGGCGCCAGAATACCAGCGCGCCGAGAGCCAGGGCCAGCGTCAGGTCGGTAGGATTAAGCAGCGGGATATATGGCAGCGGCGCTGTATGTCCCGGCGACAGCAGCGCCATCAGCAGCGCGCCGAAGAACACCAGCACTGTCAGCGGCAAAGCCGCATACCAGTAGTAGGCGACGGCATGCGCGCCGAGCGGCCACTTGAACGCCGGCAGCAACGCAACACGGTTAGCCCTGCCAGCCCAGGCTGACAAACACAGCAATACCGCGATCGCGCTGACCAGCAGCACCACGCTGGCCCACGAACTCTGCCGTAAGTTGCCGCGCTCGATGCCGAACCACAGGCAGTCGGCCAGCAACAGCGTGAGCAGCCAGACGCTGCCGACATGCATTACGCGATTCAGCTTGAGGGTGGCGATATTGTTTTGGGTCTGCGTGTCGTTCTTGTAGAGCATCCAGTAATGCAAGCCAAGGGCCAGCAGCCAGATAGCCCAGGCCGGCGTGTACAGGACACGTTCCCCGGACAACTCCTGCGCGATAAAACCGAGCGCCAGCGGCAGCAAGCTGAAACGGCTAGGCCAGGCGGCCACCGTCCAGTTGCTCCTGCGCGCCAGCAGCAGCGACAGCCATGCGCTCGCGACCAGCGCCAGCACCGTCAGCAACTGCTGGGTGCCGTCGCTGAAAACCGGTACGCTTGCCATGCCGGTTTCGCTGCCGGGCAGCTCGCGGCATATCTCGACTATCCACGCCAGGCACCAGAACACGAAACCAAACAGGTAGACCGGCTGCGACAGCACGGCTTCGACCTTGGCAAATTCCCTGGCCCAGCGCGAATCGCTGTGCGGCAGCACGCCGCGCAGCCACCAAGCGATAGCGAACGACGGCAAGGCGATAAACATGGCGCCCATGAACATCGGGTTGGCCAGCGGCAGGGCCGATACATTGTCGTCGATCCCCGCGAGGAAAGCGCCGGCCGCCACCACTTGCAGCAACAGCCCGAACGCGCGCGGCATCCAGCGCGCCTGCCGCATGCCGACCCAGAACGCGCCTGCGCCTTCCAGCGCCCATACCGCCGATGTCCAGCGCATGTCCAGCGCCAGCGGCACCGCCAGCGTTACAAAACCAAGGCCGATGGCGATCATGGATTCGATCATCAGGCGATAGTTATCCCGCCCGCGCCGCATCAGCACCGCTGCCAGCACCAGGTACAAGGCGGCGAATCCCAGCGCAGAAAAGGCGCCGCCGAACTTGAACTGTTCAGCCAGGCCGGCCTGCAAGCCAAAACCGACCAGCGCCGTGCCGAACATCAGCGTGCTGTCGACTGCGTTGCCAAGCCGGGTCGGCGTGTTGCGCGCATACAGGATCGCCGCCGCCACATAAATCAGCACGAATACGATCAGGAACAGCTGCGAACTCATGTAATGCGACGGCTCGTACTTGAGCACGCCCCACAACGTAGCCACGCCAAAGGTCGCGACAAACCCCACCATGTTCAGCACGCGCCAGGAACGTTTATAAGCGATGAACAGGATCGCCAGGTTAAGCACCGTGTAATAGCTGAACAGGGCGACGCTGCTGCCGCCTCCGGTAGAAAGCAGCAGCGGCACCGCAAAACCGCCGGCAAAAGCCGCCACCGCGAGCGCGCGCGAATTCTGCAGCAGCGCCAGCGCGCAACTCAGGGCGCACACCACGATCATCAAACCGAAAGCAGGCAAGGGCGCGATCAGGTCAAAGCGGCGGAAAGCAGCGAACACGGTGAGATAGATCACCGCCACGCCGCCACCCTGCAACGCCAGCGCAAAAGCCGGCTTGGCCTCGCGCTTGACGAAACCGACCGCCAGCAGCGCAATCCCGGCAATGGCGACAGCCGCCAGCCGCAACTCGACCGGAAACAGGCCGGCGGCCGCCGCATAACTGGACAGGAACGACAGGCCGATGAACAGGATCACCAAGCCGATGCGTACTATCGTGTTGCCCCCGAGGAGCCAGTTCTTGGCTGCGGTAAAAGCCAGTTCGACGGCGTTCGGTTCGGCGGGTGGAAGGACGCGGGGAGGTGCAGGTGGCGGCGCTGGCTGCGCAGTAGGTGGAGTATCCGAAGCGGCTGGCCGGGCGGTGATTCCCGCCGGCGCTACGGCAGCGCCAGGCTCGCTTGCCATCGCCGGTTTGCCGGCCGGCTTTGAATCGGGGACGGTTGCGCTGTCGCCGCGAGACTTCAGCAGCTCCAGCATCTGCAGCCGCAATTTTTCATTCGACTTGTGCATCTCGCTGCGGATCGCATGCTGCAATCCCAGTCCCGCCAGCAAACCGAGACCACCGCCCAGAAAGATGCCGAAGTCACCGTATCCTGCGCTCGGCCATAACCAACCCAGCACAGCTCCGCAAAGAATCCCCCACATAATCATAGTGTTAGCTCTCTTGTTGTAATTGGCTCAGGTATTGTCTGTGAAGTCGATGCTTGATGCAACGGCAAGCATCTCGGCCGCCGCTCAATGCCCTGCGCTATCCGGGCGATCTTTATACAAATATTTGTGCGGCCCGGGTCGTTAGGCTAATCTAAGTGTTTTTATTTACGCCATGGATAAACTTGCCGGTCACGATACCGAACACCCGATCGATCCCGATGTCCGCATCCAGATCAACGCCACACTTGCCCGGATTGAAGCTGAATACGCCGTCAAGGTGCTGTTCGCATGCGAATCCGGCAGCCGCGGCTGGGGATTTGCTTCACCTGACAGCGACTACGACGTTCGTTTTATCTATGCCAACCGCCTGGATTGGTATTTGACCGTGCTTCCCGGACGGGATGTCATCGAACTTCCTATCAGCGATGTCTATGACGTCAGCGGCTGGGATCTGCGCAAGGCGCTTGGCCTGCTGCGCAACGGCAACGCCACTCTGGTGGAATGGCTATCATCGCCGGTGGTCTACAAGGCAGATCCGGCATTCCTTACGGCCATGGTTACCGCTGCCAGCCAGGTCAGCCGCCCTGAACGCGCTTTCCACCATTATCTGCACATGGCCAGGAAAAATTATCGCGAGCATTTGCGCGGTGAAACCGTTCGCCTCAAGAAATACCTGTACGTGCTTCGGCCCCTGCTCGCCTGCATATGGATAGAACAAGAGCGCGGACCGGTGCCCATGCGCTTTCAGGACGTGGTGGATGCCATCGTCGTCGATGTCCCGCTCAAAAACGCGATTGCCGAACTGCTGGCAATCAAGCGCCGCGCGCTGGAATCCGAGCACGGCCTGGCCATGCCGCTCATCAACCAGTTTCTTGAACTGCATTTGGAACGGCTTAGCCACGCTTTTGCGCCCGTCCACGAGGAACAACAGGATTTCACGGTGCTTGACCGCCTGCTGCGGGATACCGTGCTTACCTGACGATCGGGTCAGCGCTGCCTGCGTTCAATCTCTCCCAGTCCAGGCTGAATTTCGCCAGATATTTCTTGAGCCGATCCGCATCGTTTGGTTTTTCCTTGGCGCTGCGCGATGCGGCGAACAGTTTGCGGCCGGCATCGGACATCGATTTCGAACGGCGGCATATCTCGATTACCGCTTTCAGTTGCATGACATCGAACAGATCCATTTGCGCTACCTGATCTCGTCCCAGCACTTCTTCGAGATCGATCCCATCGGCTTCGCTTGACGGCGTTGCGTAGTGATGCCACAACCGTTTCAGGCGCCGGGTCTCATCCGATACGATCGCACCAGTGATGCGGCCGGCGTCGGCCAATGTCGCCATCCGTGTCACGGAAGCCGATAAGTCCCTGAAATTTCCCATCCACAGCGCTTCCGCCGACATCGCAAAACGCATGTAGTGATCCCGCGCTTCCTTGTTCAGGCGGACCATCTGACCATTTTCGGAGCCGAATTGCGCCAACAGGTAATCAATATTCGGTTCGATATCTTCAGAGCGGTCCACCAGCCCAGGCAGTTCGTATGTCCAGAGGTTGATACGCGCATAAAGGTCTTCGCGAAAGCGTCCGGCCACAACTTCTCTCGACAGATCGCGATTGGTGCCCGCGATCAACTGGAAATCGCTTTGCACCTCGTGGTCGCCGCCCACCGGCAGAAAGCGCTTTTCCTCGACCGCCTTCAGCAGCATGGCCTGTTCATCAAGACCCAGCTCCCCGATCTCATCGAGGAACAGCAATCCCTTGTGCGCCGTGCGGAGCAGCCCCGGACGGTCCGAAGCCGCACCCGTGAACGCACCTTTTATATGGCCGAACAACGTCGATCCGGCGCCGTCGCCATGCAGCGTTGCGCAATTGAGTTCGACGAATTTTCCGTCCAGCTGATGGCGCGCTTTCTTTAACTCGAACACGCGCCGGGCAAGAAACGATTTACCGGCTCCGGTCGGCCCCATCAGCAAGATAGGCGCCCTGGATTTGATGGCGACACGCTCGATTTCATCGATCATGGTATTGAAACGCGCATTGCGGGTTGCAATGCCGGATTTCAGGAACGCCACCCCTTCTTCTTGCTCACGCGAGAAACGCTGCGCGATCTGGTCATACCTGGAGAGATCGAGATCGATCAGCGTATAGCTCCCCGGATCGCCAGCCCTATGCCGGCGCGGCGGCGAGGATTGCAGCAGGCGTCCCGGGAAATAGTGCGCCTCCGTCATCAGGAACATGCAGATCTGGACCACGTGCGAACCGGTCGTGATGTGGATCCAGTATTCCTCGTTATCGGTATCGAACGGATAGCTCTTCGCAAAATCGAACAGGCTTCCATACACGTCTTCAAAATCCCAGGGATCGACGATAGGCAGCGAGTGAGCAACTACCTCGGTTTCCGGGGACACCGACCCGATATCGCGCGTTACCTGCTGCACGAGGTTTTCGTACTTGCCGCTGTACAGCAGCTCCAGGCGTTCAACCACCATCTCGTCATGCTGCGTCAGCGCGACCGTGGGACGCCATTTGTCCCAGCGGCCGCTACCAGAGCCCTTGTCCAGTTGGGTGCCGACAAACCCAATGACGACAACGCGTTTTTTCTTCATATTTTGGATAAATTTTTATCTATAAAGATAATTTATCACAATTCCCAATAATTCCAAATAGCCGCCATTTAGACAGAAATGGAAAATAATTCCTTTTTAATCAAACGGTTATATAAATCCATGTTTCAAAAACCGGGCCTGGCACAGTCATTGCAATATAAGGGACATAGAGCGAGCAGATGGAAATCAGAATCCCGCCGCAAACGAATAGAAACAATGACCAAGAACAGAGGAAATGAAAATGGCTAATACCCAATTGTTCCAGAGCCTGAAGGGCAAATTCCTGCCGCAAGCGAACGCCGCCAACTTCGAAGGGGCGCCAGCCTACGCAATGTCGCCGCGCCATCAGCTGGCGCAATACGCGGCTACCGGCTGCCTGAACGCAACTTACTACGCAAGCGCCGAAGCCCAGCTGGAAACCGTATTAGAACTGTGCAAAGAAGTCGATGCACACTTCATTGCGCAAACCGCCGTGTATTGCCGCGAACGCGGCTACATGAAGGATATGCCGGCGCTGTTGACCGCCGTGCTGGCCGGAAAAGGATCGCCCGAACTGCCGCGCACCTTCAAGCGCGTGATCAACAACGGCAAGATGCTGCGCAATTTTGTGCAAATCATGCGATCGGGCGCCACAGGGCGCAAGTCGCTGGGTACCCGTCCGAAGAAGTTGGTGCAAGCATGGCTGAACAACGCCTCCGAAAAGGACTTGTTGTCGGCGGCGGTAGGCAATGCGCCGTCGCTGGCCGATGTAGTGAAGATGGTCCATCCCAAACCGGCTGAAGCCTGGCGCGAGGCGTTCTTTGCATGGTTGATCGGCAAGGCGTATGACGCGCAAGCGTTGCCGCCTCTGGTGACCGCATTTGAGGCGTACAAGACCGATCGCTCGCAACCGTTGCCGAATGTGCCGTTCCAGATGCTGACCGCGCTGGAATTGTCGGACCAGGCATGGGCGCAGATTGCGCGCCAAAGCGGATGGCAGATGCTGCGCATGAACCTGAATACATTTGCACGCCACGGCGTGTATGCGTTGCCGGGCATGACGGCATGTATTGCAGAGAAACTGCGCGACGCCGAAGCAATTGCGAAAGCCAAGGTATTTCCATACCAGTTGATGGCCGCATTTGCAGCAGCGAACCAAGAGATACCAATGGAAATTAGTGAAGCATTACAAGACGCGATGGAAATTGCGCTGAACAACGTGCCTGAAATTGCCGGAAAGGTAGTGGTGTGCCCTGACGTATCGGGTTCCATGCATTCGTCTGCCACAGGGTATCGCGGTTCCGCGACATCCGCGGTTCGTTGCATCGATGTCGCTGCGCTGATGGCTGCCGCAATGCTGCGCAAGAATCCGGGCACGCTGGTGCTGCCGTTCGAGAATGACGTAGTGGCTTGCAAGGTAAACCCGCGCGATTCAGTCATGACTAACGCGAGCAAGCTGGCATCCATCGGCGGCGGCGGCACAAATTGCAGCGCACCGCTGGCGCAGTTGAACAAGAAAAAGGCCAAGGCTGACCTGGTGATTTTTGTGTCGGATAACGAATCCTGGGTGGATGCACGTCGTAGCGGCGCAACCGCCACGATGCGCGAATGGGAAATATTCAAGCAGCGCAACCCAAACGCCAAACTGGCTTGCATCGATATCACGCCGTACAACACGACCCAGGCCGTGGAACGGGCGGACATCTTGAACATCGGCGGGTTTTCGGACGATATCTTCCAGATCGTCGCCGATTTTGCGGCCGGTCAGTTGAGTTCGGCGCATTGGGTGGGTGAAATTCAATCCATCGTTATTTGACGGCCCTGGCCCATGTGCGGCCGGGGGCCTTATGAAAGGAGCTCAATATGAGCTGGCTGATCAGAATTAGCAGTACAGGTTTTGAGCGCGGCATGAATGCCGGTGTGATTACATCAAACTGTCTCATCACATCGACCCCTTGTCATACCGTGGCTCAATTGCGTGTTTCCCCGAATGCGGACAAGACTACATTGGGTAAAGCCGGTTCGAATCCGGCCTGCCAGGCGGAACAAGTCTGGCAGAATGTCCTGTCGACCCTTGTCGGGATTTAACAGGCCGCGCATTATCAGGTTTTAGGCGAATGCAGGTGAAACTACATCATTCAACCTGGGGAGGTGCGGGTTCGAATCCCGCCGGCGGCAGAATACCGTCGCCGTAGCTTAACTGGAAGAGCGCCGTGCGGGAAACCGCACACCGTTTCACCACTCCTTGTCGCCAATTTGTTTTTGATGAATGCAGATGAAATTACATGGATAGAGCGCTGGAGCTTGCTCCGGAGGCCCCGGAATCGAAACCGGGTCGGTGCAAACCGATAGCTCAGAAAATATTTCATCATCACTTGTCATCACCCTTATTTAAAAAGAAGAAGACCATGAAACATGAAGAATACGACGTCTTGAACATTGAAGGCGGAAGCCATATCAAGATGTGGACCAAAGGCGTGCCGGTGGAAGCCGAAGCCAGGCAGCAACTTGCCAATACCGCGAAGATGCCGTTCATTTACAAGCACCTGGCCGTGATGCCCGACGTGCACGTTGGTAAAGGTTCGACCATCGGCAGCGTGATTCCAACCCTGGGCGCCGTCATTCCCGCCGCCGTCGGGGTAGATATCGGTTGCGGAATGATGGCCGCCAAGACAACCTTGAGCGCCAGCGATCTGCCCGATAACCTGGGTCCGTTGCGTAGCGCGATCGAGAAAGCCGTTCCACACGGGATGTCGCCGAAGACGCGCGGTTTCAAAGGACGCGATAAAGGTTCCTGGGAAACGCCGCCGACGCCGGTTGACGCCGCATGGGCGCAGTTGAAAGATGAATTCGACGTGGTTTGCCTTAAAACGCCCAAGCTGAAAAACACGAATAACTATCGTCACCTGGGTACTTTGGGTTCCGGCAACCACTTCATCGAGGTATGCCTGGACGAAACCAATGCGGTCTGGTTCATGCTGCACTCCGGTTCACGCGGCGTAGGCAACGCGATCGGCTCCCATTTCATCGAACTGGCCAAGCAGGATATGCGTACGCATTTCATTAACTTGCCGGATCAGGACCTGGCTTATCTGCCGGAGGGCACCCGGCACTATGACGATTATGTCGAAGCCGTGAGCTGGGCGCAGAAATTTGCGCGGACGAATCGTGAAGTGATGATGCAAAACCTGATTGCAGCGGTCCGTACTGTGATCAGCAAGCCGTTCGAAACGCATGTGGAGGCAGTAAATTGCCACCATAACTACGTGCAGAAAGAGCACCATTTCGGCAAGGACGTGCTGGTAACGCGCAAGGGCGCCGTGTCGGCGCGGGCGGGCGAGCTCGGGATCATTCCGGGATCGATGGGAGCGAAGAGCTTCATCGTGCGTGGAAAAGGCAATGCGGAAAGCTTCAACAGCTGCAGCCACGGCGCCGGACGAACCATGAGCCGGACCGAGGCAAAAAAGCGCTTTACCGTTGACGACCAGATCAAGGCAACCCAGGGCGTGGAGTGCCGTAAGGATGCCAATGTGATCGACGAGATCCCGATGGCGTACAAAGATATCGACGCCGTGATGGAAGCGCAGCGCGCATTGGTGGAAGTGGTGCATACCCTGAAACAAGTGGTATGCGTAAAAGGATAGGGGATTTCCTCCCCCATGAAATGCCATGGCTCCGGTTTCGGCCGGAGCCATGGCGATAAAAATGAAGAAATGAATAAAATGATTGAGTTAGATGGAGCAACAGGAGAAGGCGGCGGCCAGGTTTTGCGCACCGCGCTGACATTGTCGATGATTACCGGCCAGCCGTTTCGCATTGCCAATATCAGGGCCAACCGGCCCAAGCCTGGATTGATGCGCCAGCACCTGGTAGCGGTACAGGCCGCGGCCGAGATAAGCAATGCCGATATCGGCGCAGCGACCGTAGGTTCGGAATCGCTGCAATTCGTGCCGGGAAAAATCAAAGGCGGCGAATACCGGTTCGCCATCGGCACGGCCGGCAGCTGCACCCTGGTGCTGCAGACCTTGCTGCCGGCATTGCTGTATGCGGATGCGCCGTCGGTCGTCCACATCACCGGGGGTACGCATAATTCCATGGCGCCGCCGGCACATTTTTTGCAGCGCGCATACGGCCGCGTACTGGCCGAGATGGGCGCAACACTGGATATTGAATTGAAACGCTTCGGTTTCTATCCCGCCGGCGGCGGTGAAATCGTGGCGCGCGTATCGCCGTGCCGACAGCTGCGCCCGCTTGAATTGATGACACGCGGCGAGCGCCTGTCCGGTTATGCGGAAAGTTTCATCGCGGGAGTACCGGCGGATGTCGCAAAACGGGAACTGGCCAGCGTGCAGACCGCCATGGGCTGGGACGAATCGCAGCTGCTGATCCGCGGCCTGCCCCACGATCAAGGACCAGGCAATGCCTTGCTGCTCACCCTGGAACACCAGCACGCGACAGATGTTTTTTGCGCCTTCGGTGAAAAAATGGTGCGGGCCGAGGAAGTTGCAAAAAAGGTAATTTCACAGGTACGGCAATATCTCGCTTCGGGCGCTGCGGTAGGCGAACACCTGGCGGATCAGATCATGCTGCCATTTGCATTGGCGGGAAGCGGCCGCTTCACGACCAGTTACGTCTCCAGGCACGCAACGACCAACGCCGAGGTCATCAGGCGCTTTCTGCCAGTCGAGATCGTGTTTGAAAATAATGGCGCATCCAGCACCTGCGTCATTCAAAAATAAACAGGCCGGCATTTAGCGCCGGCCATCTCGATCAATTTCTGGAACCGGCCTGAACGGGTTTTCGCGCCTGGCAAACGCTTCAATGGTGGTTTTAGCTTAACCGGCAAAGCCCGCGGCTGTGACCCGCGAAGATATCGGATCATCCCCGATAAACCACCCCATCGGATTTGCACTCATCCATCAGTAAAACAACGAAAAAACGCCTGCTTTCCGAAACCGGGAGATGCTGGTTATAATCAACGGCAAAGGTGAAGAAAATGATCTCCCATATTCTGACTCTCGATATCGCCGGCAATCCATTCGACTGGATTTCGCCACAAGATGCTGTGCTCTATTATGCGAGCGGGAAAGTGGCTTGGGAACTGGGAGATGGGGACATCGTTTTCCGCGGCGGTTATTCCCGCGCCGGCGTGCAATCGCGCATCGCTGTCAAACCTATCATCGCCATCGCCGGCAGCGCCATCATGGCGCGCATGCTGCACATGGAACTGCCGCTGGGCCATCACAACGACTTGCTGTTCAGGCGCGACCGCTACACTTGCGCATATTGCGGCGGCCGCTTTCCGCACAGCGAACTGTCGCGCGATCACATCCATCCGCGCTCACATGGCGGCAAGGACACCTGGATGAACTGCGTCACCGCCTGCAAGGATTGCAACCAGGAAAAAGGCAACAAGCCGCTGGAAAATTTCCGCCCGCTGCTGTACGTGCCGTATGTGCCATGCCGTGCCGAACACTATCTACTGAGCGGCCGCAATGTGCTGGCGGACCAGCACGATTACCTGGCGGCCAGGCTGCCCAAGCACAGCAGGATGCGCGACTTGAACTGAAGCGCGCGGCCCTGCCCGCCGCGAACACTCGCACAAAAAACAACAGAACACGGCTGTGTATCGACGAAACGTTTGACACTGCGTTTTCATCGAGCGCAGAATCGCAACTCAGCATTTTGACCAACGCATTTTTTCAGGAAAGGAACGGCCATGCCACGGACGGCTATTAACAATTTGAACAAAAAATAGCCCCGTGCATGACTGCTCGGGGCCTTCGGCGACATTGCCGACCCGAGCCGGTCGTTCCAACCATGAACCCCGGTGAGGAAACTCGCCGGGGTTTTTGCTTTTCCGGGCCAGGCATTGACCGGTCCGCGGCAGAAACACCGGCATGACATGCAAAGAACACGTTATGCCTATCAAACAAAGCTTGCACAAAGGCCTGGTGCCCGTGCACATATTTACCGACGATATCGACCACAGCGCGCTGCAACAGCTGCTCAATATCGCCAACCTGCCTATCGTGCATCCGCACGTCGCGGCGATGCCTGACGTCCATGCCGGCATCGGCGCCACTGTCGGCAGCGTCATCCCTACCCGCGCCGCCATTATCCCGGCTGCTGTCGGCGTCGATATTGGCTGCGGCATGAATGCGGTACGCACCACCTTGACCGCCAGCCAGCTGCCTGACAATCTGGCGCGCCTGCGCAGCGCGATCGAGGCTTCGATTCCGGTCGGCTTTGAGCAGCACGAGTGGGACAAGGTGCGCGGCTCGGCGCATGCCCGGGTCGGGCGTCCGCTCAACGACCGGCTGGACCGGATTGTCGCCAGACACAAAGGGATCATGAAGATGCAGCACAAGTTTGCCCAGACCTGGATCTGCCAGATCGGCACACTCGGCGGCGGCAATCATTTCATTGAGGTCTGCCTGGACGAAGAGCAGCGGGTCTGGATCATGCTGCATTCCGGGTCGCGCGGCATCGGCAACGTAATCGGACGTTATTTCATCTCCGCTGCGAAGAAAGACATGGAGCGCAACAAGCTTCATCTGCCGGATAAGGATCTGTCGTACTTCAGCGAGGGGTCGGTGCTGTTCGACGACTACGTGGAAGCGGTGGAATGGGCCCAGGATTATGCGTTGATCAATCGGCGCGAAATGATGCGCCGCGCGGTGGATGTACTCGTGCAGCAATTGCCGCCTTTCAAGCTGGACGGAGAGGCGATCAATTGCCACCATAACTACGTAGCCCGTGAAATCCACGGCAATGAACGCTTGTTCATCACCCGCAAGGGTGCGATTTCAGCGCGCGAAGGCGAGCTTGGCATCATTCCCGGGAGCATGGGAGCGAAGAGCTACATCGTGCGCGGCAAGGGTAATCCGGCATCGTTCTGCTCCTGTTCCCACGGCGCAGGACGGCGCATGAGCCGGACCGAGGCCAAGCGGCGCTTCAATCGCTTCGACCTGGCCGACCAGACGCTGGGCATCGAGTGCCGCAAGGATGGCGGCGTGGTCGATGAGATTCCAGCAGCGTACAAGGACATCGATCAGGTCATGGCGCATCAGACGGATCTGGTTGATGTCGTGCACACGCTGCGCCAGGTCATTTGTGTGAAAGGATGAATATGAAAATGACGATCAAGCTGCCGAAGCCGCGCAACCCGCTGGTGGCGCCGGCCAGGACAAGGAAAGCAGGGGCGCATGCGGCGCATAATCCCGCGCGCCGGATACGCCGCGCCGAAAAACACAACCTGAACCTGCTGCTTTCAGGAAGAAAGAAGGACGGTGGCGACGATGCGTGACGACATGTTCAAGGTGATCGTAGAGCGGCCGCGCCGTATCCACAGCAACGCATACAAGGGCGACGGCCGTGCTTTCCGCAACCGAGAAGACGGCCCGAGCCGGCTCGGCATGAATAAGGGTTACGACGATCGCAAAGGACTCAATGAGAACCTGGCACCGTTGAAGCGTTTCCTGGAACGGCAGGTCAACCGGCCGTGGGACAAGGTCTACAAAGAAATCCGTGCCGCCATCGATGCACGCAGCACAGTCAAGCAGCATATCCTGCAGCACCTGGATAATTTCGTAGCGATCCAGACGCGCTGGGAAGGGACTGGCCGCAATGGCCGGGTCGTGCTCCGGCAAAACAGCTGGTCGGGGCACTATGTCGGACTGGCAGAGTCGCGCGCTGAGATGTTTGTCCATCCGCTGACTGGAATCCTGCTGCGCAATCGCTTTTATACAAGCTATTACACGGCCAGGAACAGGCAGGAGCTCGCGCTGGAACAGGAAAAGGGCAAGATTCGCCGCATTATTTCAGATCGTGTGCAATTGCACCTCGTCGATCAGGTCTGGTATGAGGTGACGCTGGATAAGCTGCCCGCGGCACGTGTCGTCGTGCAGGAAACCGGTGGTGTAGTCACCAAAAAATCGATCTGCGACAAGCGCTGGGATGTCCTCCGCAAGGCATGGGTGACGTGCGAAAGCAAGATGCGTGTGGCGCCGGCAGGAAGCAGCCAGGATTATTACGGTTGCGCATCGCTGTATGCCATACGAAAGCGCCAGCTCAATTCAAGGGAAATCCAGGAATACCAGCTGAATGCCCCTCAAAAAAAAGACCCGAAAGGGTCTTTTTTTGTTTCCGCTATTTGCCGGAACCGCCCGCCGCCGCATTTCCCGCCAGCGACATGGCGAGGACCCGCGCCACGTGCAGCGCAACCGTATCCGCGCCATCGTGGATCTGGTGCCGGCAACTGGTGCCGTCGGCAACCACGATGCTGTCTTTGCCAGCCTTGCGGACAGCCGGCAATAACGCCAGCTCGGCCATGGCGATCGAAGCATCGTAGTGCTCGGCTTCATAGCCGAAACTGCCCGCCATGCCGCAGCAGGAAGATTCCACCGCGGCCAGTTCGATTTGCGGGATCCACTGCAATACCGTTTGCACCGGACGAAACGCGTCGAAGGCTTTTTGATGGCAATGCCCATGCACCAGGACTTTATTGCCTGGCAGCGGCTCCAGGTCCAGGCGGAAATGACCGGCTTCTTTTTCTTTCACCAGGAATTCCTCAAAAAGATAAGCCGACGCCGCCAGTTTCTTTGCTTCTTCGCCATAACCATAATTGAGGAACTCGTCGCGCAAGGACAGCAGGCAGGAGGGCTCCAGGCCGACAATGGCGATCCCGCGTTCGACGAAGGGCATCAATGCATCCAGCGTCCTGCGCGCTTCCGCCTTTGCCTGTCCGGCCAGGCCGGCGGACAGGTAAGTACGGCCGCAACACAAGGGCTTCTGGCCCACCACCGTGTTGAAGTGCACCTTGTAGCCGGCGGCTTCCAGCACCGTTTGCGCGGCACGGGCGTTTTCGGGCTCCATGTAATTATTGAAAGTGTCGACGAACAGCAATACCTCCCGTTTGCCCTCCGCGGCCGATCTTGTATTGTTCAGGAAAGCATTCTTGAAGCGCGGGAAAGAGCGCTGCGGCGCCAGGCCTATCTGCTTTTTCAGCCAGCCGGACAGCACTGGAATACCGTCGGCCCAGGCGATCAGGCCACCGACGGCGCTGGCGTACGGCGCATATTTCGGCACAAATCCTACCAGCCGGTCGCGCAGGCTGAGTCCATGCTTGCCTGCCCATGCCGCGCGCGCTTCAATCTTGATCTTGGCCATGTCGACGCCGGTCGGGCAGTCGCGCTTGCAGCCTTTGCACGATACGCACAGGTCCAGCACTTCCTTGACCTCGGTGCTGGCCAGGCCTTCGCTGCCGAGCTGGCCCGACAGCGCCAGGCGCAAGGTATTGGCGCGGCCGCGCGTGACGTGTTTTTCATCTTTGGTAACGCGATAGCTGGGGCACATGGTGCCGGCGTCGAATTTGCGGCAATGACCGTTGTTGTTGCACATCTCAACCAGCTTGGCCAGGCCGCCGCTCTTGTCGCCGCCGCTGCCGGCCGCGGTTTCTTCGCCGGTCAGGGGATTGCGCGTGACGTTCCAGGACGACCAGTCCAGCACAGGACGATACGGCAACTCGCTGTAACCCGGCGCAAAACGGAAGTTGGCGGCATCGTCCATCTTGGGCGGACGCACGATCTTGTCCGGGTTGAAGCGATTCTGCGGATCGAACAGTTCCTTGATTTCGGTGAAGGCCGCATTGATTTTCGGGCCGTATTGCCAGGCCACCCACTCGCCGCGGCACAAGCCGTCGCCGTGCTCTCCCGAATAAGCACCTTTGTATTTGCGCACCAGCGCCGAGGCTGCCTCGGCAATTTCGCGCATATCCTTGGCGCCGCCGCGGCGCATGTCGAGTATCGGCCTCACGTGCAGGGTGCCGACGCTGGCGTGCGCATACCAGGTTCCTTCGGTGCCGTATTTGTGGAACACTTCGGTCAGCTGGCTGGTGTATTCGGCCAGGTGCTCCAGCGGCACGGCGCAATCTTCGATGAAGGACACCGGCTTGCCGTCGCCCTTCATGCTCATCATGATGTTCAGGCCGGCCTTGCGCACGTCCCACAATGCTTTCTGCTCGGTTGCGCCGGCCATTTGCACCACGGCGCCTCGCAATCCCAGGTCTGCCATCAGCTGGTCCAGGCTGGCCAGTTTCTTCAGCAGCGCGGCGTGATCGTCTCCGGCGAACTCGACCAGCAGGATCGCTTGCGGCTGGCCTGCCAGGGCTTGTTCGATGACCGGCTTGAACGCCGGATTGCTCATGGACAGGTCGATCATGGTGCGGTCAACCAGTTCGACCGCGGTCGGGCCGAGCTTGACGATGTGCTGCGTCATGTCCATCGCCTGATAGAAGGTCGGGAAATTGACCACGCCCAGGACCTTGTGCGCCGGCAGCGGCGCCAGCGACAGCGTGAGTTGCCGGCTGTAGGCCAGCGTCCCTTCAGAGCCGACCAGGATATGCGCCAGGTTGGCGATGCCGTCGTCGGTGTAGGCACGCGGGTTCTGGCAATCGAAGAGATCGATGTTGTAGCCGCCGACCCGCCGCAGCACCTTGGGTACGCGTTCCGCGATCTCGACTTGTTCGCGTTGGGCGAGGCGCTGCAGTCCGGCGGTGATTTCGCCGATGCGGCCGCCCTGCTCCATGCGGTCCAGCCGTTGAAAACGCCCTTGCGTGCCGTCAGCCAGCACCGCATCGATGGCGGCCACGTTGTGCACCATGTTGCCGTACTCGATCGACCGCGAGCCGCAGGAATTATTGCCGGCCATGCCGCCTATCGTGCACTGGGCCGCAGTCGAGACATCCACCGGGAACCACAGGCCATGCGGCTTGAGCCAGGCGTTGAGATGGTCGAGGACCATGCCGGGCTCCACCGTTACGGTACGCGCCGCGGCATCGAAATCGATGACCTGGTTCAGCCATTTGCTGTTGTCGATCACCAGCGCCTCGCCCACGGTCTGGCCGCACTGGCTGGTGCCGGCGCCGCGCGCCAGCACCGGAACCTGGTGGCTGCGAGCGATCTCCAGCGCCAGCAGCAGGTCGTGCTGGTCGCGCGGCACCGCCACCCCAATCGGCATGATCTGGTAGATCGAGGCGTCGGTGGCGTAGCGGCCGCGGTCGGCCCGGCCGAACAGGACCTCGCCTTTCAGTTCGCGCCGCAACTGCGCGGCCAGCGGCGTGACCAGCGATGGACTGCGGGGGACCAGGTGGATAGGCTTGACCAACATGATGGAGTCCTGTCAAAAACGTGAAAAATTGCCGATGCCCGGCTTAAGCCAGCTCGAAATGCATCGGCGGCAAACCCGCAATCCGGCCGATCACCAGGCCCGCTTCATCCGGGAAATGCATGCCGGTATAGGACCCGGTTGTGACTACCGTGCCCGCAGGCAAGGTTATGCCGCGCGTGCTGCAATGATTCACCAGCCAGCCCAGCAGGCGCCGCGGATCGCCGGCCGGATTGCCGGCGTTGCCCTTGAATAGGTCCTTGCCGTTCAAGATCAGGTGTGCCTCCGGATTCAGGAAGGGAAAGGCGGCGTCATAGGCGACGAACTCGCCGCAGACCAGGGCGCCATGGTTTTGCAAGTCCGCCAGCTGGCTCAGCTTGGGCGCTTCCGGCCAGCCCGCAAGGCGGCTGGAAACGATCTCGATCGAGGCCGCCATGGCGCCGATGTGGCGCATTACCTCCTGTTCCGGCACCGGCGCCGCGCCCGGCTGGAAATCGATGTCGAAACAAAACATGATTTCCAGCTCGATGCCCAGCACCGGGTATGCGGAACGTTCGATGACCGTTGTGGCGGGATAAATGCGCTGCGCCGGCAGGGGCGCGCCCTGTATCGGGCCTTTGTCCGATTTCGCGCCGATTTTCCAGCCGCCGATCCGCTCCTGCCTCTGCTGCAGGAACGCTTGCTGCACCAGGTAAGCATCGTCGGCGCTGGCCGGCTCCAGTTCCTGCGGGATGCATGCGACTGTTGCGTGATTGCCGTATGCCGTACTCAGCAGATGCGCCAGCCGCTGCTGTGGAGATTGCGGAGAATTCATAGAACCCCTGGTTGTAATCGTGTCTGTATGGTTGGGTACTTCTAGGCGCCGGCCTTCACCGGATTGGCCGCGCCGTCGGCCGCGCTGTGCTCGAACTTGCTGTCGGGCTGCATGCGGAACGCCAGCAGTACGCCGAATCCCATCAGGATCATGCTGCCGACAAACGGCAGTTCCCAGCTGCCGAAGCGGTCGATCAGGTAACCCGACAGCACCGGAGAGATGATCGCCGCCAGCGCCGAGCCGGTATTCATCATGCCGCTGGCGGTGCCTGAGTATTGCGGAGCGATATCCATCGGGATCGCCCACATCGGGCCGATCGTCATTTCGGCGAAAAAGAAACCGGCGCTCAGGCAGAGTATCGAGACGTAGACATTGTGCGTGACCAGCAGCGGCAGCAGCGACAGCAAGGTCAGCAGCATGCAGGCCGAGACCATCTGGCTGCGCGCCCGCTTCAGGTTGCCGGTGCGTTTCAGGATCCTGTCGCTGACGATGCCGCCCAGCGTATCGCCGACCACGCCGGCGAAGAACACGCTGGAAGCGAACAGGGCGGATTTCTTGATGTCGAGGTCGTAGCTGTGCAGGAAATATTGCGGGATCCAGCTCAGGAACAGCCACAGCGTCCAGCCATAGCAAAAATATACGATAGTCACCGGCAGCATGCGCTTGAACAGCGGCCCCCAAGGAATCTTCGGCGTGCTTTTCTTGACCGCCGGCAGTATCGCCAGCTCTTCCTTGGTGATGCGCGGATGTTTCTCAGGATGTTCGGTAAACACGAATGCCCACACCAGCACCCAGACCAGGCTGATCGCGCCGCAGATATAGAACGATTCGCGCCAGCCGTGGGTCGCCATGATGAACACCACCAGCGCCGGCGCGACCGCGTTGCCGATACGGGCGAAAGCATGCGTGACGCCCTGTGCAAACCCGCGGTTTTCTTTCGCCACCCAGCGCGACATGGCGCTGGTGGCCGCCGGAAAAGTAGCGCCTTCGCCCAGGCCGAGCAGCAGGCGCGCCAGCAGCAGCGAAAACAGGCCGCCGGCAAAACCGGTCAGGATAGTGGCGATGCCCCACAAGACGCCGCAATAGATCAGGGTGCGTTTGGCGCCGAACTTGTCGCTGACCCAGCCGCCGATGATCTGGAACACCAGGTAGGGATAGGCGAAGGCCGAGAACACCAGGCCGATCTGCGTTTTCGACAGGTCGAATTCTTTTGCAAAACCGGCCGCGGCGGTGCTGACGTTGACGCGATCCAGGTAGGTAATGAAATACATCAGGCATAACATGATCAGCACGACCGTGGTCGCGCGCAAACGCAGGTGTTTCATCGTTGTCTCCAATATTGTGGTGGTCGGCAAGCGCCGCAGGACATCTTTATCCTTGCTCCCCCGTCCTCTGCGGGACGGTGCGGAGCGGTTTCCGCTGTTGCGCTGTCTACGCCGCCTTCAATACCGGTTTGCTTTTTTGCGCCGCCAGGTTCTCCATCGCCGCCGCCACGCCGCTGCCGGCCAAAGGCACGCCGGCCAGCTTCAGGCCCATTTCACAGCCGGCCAGGGTCGCCATCAGGGTCAGGTCGTTGGCTTCGCCCAGATGGCCGATGCGGAACATGCCGCCCTTCATTTTCCCGAGGCCGGTGCCGAGCGACATGTTGAAATTTTCATAGATGGTCTTGCGGATCGCATCGGCGTCAAAACCGGGCGGCGTCATGACGCCGGTCAGCACCGGCGAGTACAGCGCCGGATCGGCGCACTGGATTTCCAGGCCCCAGGCGCGCACCGCAGCGCGGCAGGCGCCTGCCAGCCGCTGGTGGCGCAGGAACACCTGCTCCAGACCCTCGCCCAGGATCATGTCGAGCGCTTCCGACAATCCGTACAGCAGGTTGGTGTTGGGCGTGTAGGGCCAGTAGCCGGCCTGGTTCATCTCGATGATGTCGGTCCAGTCCCAGAATGCCTTTGGCAATTTGGCGTTCTTGCTGGCCGCGATGGCTTTCTGCGATACCGCGTTGAAGCTGATGCCGGGCGGCAGCATCAAACCCTTTTGCGATCCGGACACGGTAACGTCGACACCCCATTCGTCATGGCGGTAATCGGCCGAAGCCAGACCGGAAATCGTGTCGACGATCAGCAAGGCCGGATGGCCCGCGGCGTCGATCGCCCTGCGCACCGCGGCGATATCCGAGGTGACGCCGGTCGAGGTTTCGTTGTGGACCACGCACACGGCCTTGATCTGGTGCTCGCGGTCCTGGCGCAAGCGCTGTTCGATGCGATCGGCCTGCACCCCCTGGCGCCAGCCCTCGATGCCGGGCAAACCGAGGAACTCCGGTTTTAATCCCAACGCTTCCGCCATTTTTTTCCAGAGCGTGGCGAAATGCCCGGTTTCATACATCAGCACCGTATCGCCCGGGCTCATGGTGTTGGTCAGCGCCGCTTCCCAGGCGCCGGTGCCAGAGGCTGGATAGATCACTACCGGCTGCACGGTCTTGAAAATTTTCTTGATGCCTGCCAGCACCTGCAGGCCCAGCGCGCCGAACTCCGGGCCGCGGTGGTCGATGGTGGGGTAACTCATGGCGCGCAGGATCCGGTCAGGCACCGGGCTGGGGCCCGGGATCTGCAGGAAATGACGGCCGGCCGGATGGAAATCTAGTGTCAACATGTACGCCTCCTTTGAATGAATTGTATTTTGCATTCAAAATACTTTATCAGTCTAAATTTCAGCCGTAAAGGGATTTTTCACAATACCTGACTGGCAGGATCGGCTTAAAACTGCTGCAAACCCTTAATAATCAAAGAAATATGGTGATTTTTGGCTGATTTATTCTTTTTTACATTCACTTCGGATAACCACAGCCGGCGATTCTTGCGCCTGGTATTTGATGTTAAAATACGGACAAATGCGTGGAAAAGGATTTTGAATGCAAAATGCGATAGTCGGACAAGAGGAAAAATCCGCTCCCCTGGTGCCCAAGCTGGAGCGCCAGCGCCTGCACGACACGGTGGTGGACCATTTACGCAACCTGATCGTCGAAGCGGTGCTGACGCCGGGGACCAAACTCAATGAACGGGAGCTGTGCGAAACGCTGGGCATTTCGCGCACCCCCTTGCGCGAAGCGCTGAAAGTGCTGGCGGCCGAAGGCTTGATAGAGATATCGCCGAACCGGGGCGCCTCGGTCTCCAAGATGTCGGAAACGGAAATCTGGGAAACCTTCGAACTGATGAGCGGCCTGGAAGCGATGTCGGGCGAGCTGGCTTGCGAGCGCATCACGCCGGTCGAACTGGCCGAGATCAAGGCCCTGCACTATGCGATGCTGGCGTGCAAGGCGCAGAACGATTTGCCTGGCTACTACAGCCGCAACCAGGCGATACACGACAAGATCAACGACGCCGCCCGCAATTCAGTGCTGCGCCAGACTTACCTGGGCTTGAACCGGCGCTTGAAGGCGCTGCGTTTCAAATCGAATTTCCAGCCGACCAAGTGGGACAGCGCCGCACACGATCACGACGAAATGGTGAAAGCGCTGGAAGCGCGCGACGGCAAACGGCTGGCGGCGATACTGCGCCAGCATTTGCTGGACAAGCGTGATGCGGTGCTCAGCGCTGCCGCCGTGCCGGGCGCCGAACCGTTGGCTTGACGCGCGCGGGGAAACGGCCGGCGACGCGCTCATGCACTGAGCGCGGCATGACAGGCGTCAAGCTTTGCCGGCGTAATTCTCTGGGAAAAAACGACGTTCGATCAGTTCGATCAGGATGTGCAGCACCTTGATGTGCAATTCCTGCACACGATCGGCAAACGTGCCGCCGGGCGTGCAGATATAGACGTCGCTCAACGACGACAGCAGTTCCGCCTGCTTGCCGGACAAGATAATCACATGCATGCCGAGATCGCGCGCGGTTTGCGCCGCGCGGATGATGTTCTTGCTGGTGCCGCTGGTGCTCAGCGCGACCAGGCAATCGCCGGCGCGGCCGTGCCCTTCTATATAGCGTGAAAACACCTGTTCATAACCATGGTCGTTGCCGACGCAGGTCAGGTGGCCGGCGTCGCTGATCGCGGTGGCGCCCAGCGCCGCCCGGTCCAGCCGGTAGCGGCCGGTCAGTTCTTCCGCGAAGTGCATGGCGTCGCACATCGAGCCGCCGTTGCCGCACGAGTACACGCGGCCCTTGCGTTCAAATACATCGATCAGTAGCGCAGCCGCCTGTTCGATCGATTGCAGCGCCGTGTCGTTGGCGAGCAGGGCGTCCAGCGCTTGCTGCGCTTCGGCCAGGCTGGCGTTAATGTGTTGCTTCAATTGCATACTCCGTTCGGATTAGTTAACGATTGGTGCGCGTGACGCCGGCGTCGATCACGCCGTAGGGCGTGATGGTGGCGCCGCTTTCGCCGGACGGCGACGTGACATGGCCGCAGGCTGCCAGCAGCAGGATTGTCATCAGGGAAATCAGTAAGCGCATCGTCGTCTCAAGATGTGAATGGTAGCTCTAACAGACCCGCCGTGCAGCGAAATGTTCCGGTCAAGGCGCCAGCTTAGCCTGATCTGGGTTTTGCTGCCGCTCCTGTTTCAGCCACAGCCCGAACTCCTTGAGCACCTCCACCACCTTGCGCAGGCGCTGGCCGTCGGCAGTGAGGCTGTACTCCACTTTCACCGGCACTTCGGCGTAAACCGTACGCTGTACCAGTCCCGCCGCTTCCAGCGCGCGCAGATCGAGCGTCAGCATGCGCTGGGAAATGTTCGGCACATCGCGCCGCAAGTCGTTGAAGCGCTTGGGGCCGTCCAGCAGGTAAGACACCAGCAGCATGCGCCAGCGTCCGCCCAGCAGCAGCATGGCTTCTTCCACCGAGCAGCCCGAGACATTCGTTTTCATGAAACCACCTAAGTATAATTTATGTACCTATATAACAAAAATCTCCCTTCTTTACAATAGTAACCGCCATCACCATACTCTCCTGCGCTGCAGCGTATCGCTGCGATTCCACAGGAGAACCGGATGATGAAACTGTATTTTGCCCCCGAGACTTGTTCGCTGTCGCCGCACATCGTGCTGCGTGAACTGGGCTTGCCGTTTGAACTGGTGAAGGTCGACAACAAGACCAAACGCACCGCCGATGGCCAGGATTTCCTGGCGATCAATCCGAAAGGCTATGTAGCGGCGCTGCAGCTGGAGAACGGCGAGGTGCTGACGGAGGGGCCGGCAATCGTGCAATATCTCGCCGATCTCAGGCCGGAGGCGAAACTGGCGCCGGCCAACGGCAGCTGGCAGCGGGTGCGCCTGCAGGAGTCGCTCAATTTCATCACCAGCGAAATTCACGCGGGACTGAGCCCGCTGTTCAATGCGACGCTCCCGGACGGCGTCAAGGTCGTCTTCAAGGACAAGCTGCAACGGCGCCTGGACCAGGTCGCATCGACCCTGCAGCAGCACGACTACCTGCTCGGCGCGCAGTTCGGCGTGGCCGACGCCTACTTGTTCACCGTGCTGCGCTGGACGACATGGTTTTCGATCGACCTGGCCCGGTGGCCGGCCATCGCCCGCTATATGGAAAACATCGGCTCCCGCGCCACGGTGAAAGCGGCGCTGGCGGCGGAGGCTGCCGCCTAGAGCCTAGCTCGGCCGGCCGGCGTTTTGTCCGGGTCCTTCCCATGGAATCGTGTGTGTCCAGCGCTTGAACTAGGTCCCCCGGGCGCAATCGACGATCAGGCGCATCAGTTCGTCGAATTCATCCGGGCGTTCTGCACTCAACAACGGAAACAGGTGCTGGTGATCAGTCCCGGCCACTACCCGCAGCTGGCGCGAGCGGGCTTTTTGCGCCGACTGCAGCAGCCGTTCCGGTATTTCCAGGGGAATCACGGCGTCGTGCTCGGCCGCGATGACCAGCAAGTTGCCCGTGAATCCGGCCAGGATCGCCCAGGCGTCGCTGTCGGCCCAGCTGCGATCGCGCCGGATGACCTCTGAGAACCGCGGACCGAACGGCAGCTCGTAGGCGGCGGGTTCATATACGCCGGGCACGATCAGGATCAAGGCGGCGACCTGCTGCGTTTGCGTCAGCTTGATGGCGTTGTAAGCGCCCATGCTGCTGCCGAATATCACCAGCGGCTGCGTCAGCTTGCGGGCCGCGATCACCGCTTCGGCCTGGCGCGTGCGGCTGGCCAGCGAAGAGTATTCCAGCAAGCCGCCGGTATCGCCGTGGCCGATGCAATCGAACGAGGTGCTGGCTACGCCGCGCGCCTGCAGCGCCGGCCGCAAACCCGAGCGGCTGGCGGTAGCGCGCGAACTGGCGCCGGCGCCGTGCAGTATCAAGGCATGGCAAGACGATGCCGCGGGATGGAAATCACCTTTCAGCGAGAAATTTTCGTAGGCGACTTCAAACGATTCTATGGCTTGCATGGTCAGCTGGGGAGTTGGTGTCAGGCGCATGCAACCCGCCACGGCGCAGTGCGCGGGTTACACGGCAACTATACCCCAGCCATCGCGGCAAAGCTGCGGCGCGAGAGCCCAGGTGACAATAGCACGTGAAAAAAAGCGATCACGGGGCTTCTGTTCAGCGCCGTTTTCACCCAGAATCGACAGCAGTCAAATTCGTGCGGAGGTTTCCCATGCCAATCAATCGCGCAGCAGTTGTCATCGCTTTGGCCTCGCTGGTTTCCGGCTGCGCCGGCATCGCCGACACTGCGCCGGAACAGGCGTCGGTGCTGGATGCGCCGGTCAAGAAAATCGCGGACCAGCGAATCGCCGTCAACACCGCGCAAGGCGCAGGCTTGCTGCCGGTCTATGCCGACCACCGGATCGATGCGCCGGCGCCGGAGGTGAAACGGGTGTTGATCGTGGTCCACGGCACTTTGCGCAATGCCGACGTCTACTTTGCATCGGGACGCCAGGCAGTCGCCGAGGCCGGCGCCGCCGGTGCGGGCAGCCTGGTGATTGCGCCGCAATTCCTGACGCCGCCTGACCTGCAAGCGTTCCAGCTGCCGGCCGCGACGCTGGCCTGGACGCAGGAGGGCTGGAAGGGCGGCGAGCCGGCGCGCAGCCCGGCTGCCGTCAGTTCATTCAGCGCCATGGACGCCGTGCTCGAACATTTCGCCGACCGCAAACTCTATCCGACCCTGGCCGAAGTGGTGGTGGTCGGACATTCCGCCGGCGCCCAGATTGTCCAGCGCTACGCCGTGACGGGGCGGGCCGAAGCGGCGCTGCGCAAGGCCGGGATCGACGTCCGTTATGTGGTGGCGAATCCTTCGACTTACCTGTACTTCGACAACAACCGGCCAGGCCGGGACGGCGCTTTCCGGCCGGCCGATGCCGCTGCATGCCCCGCGGTCAATCAATGGAAATATGGTCTGGATATGATCCCGGATTACGTCTCCGGGCAAGACGTGGCTGGACTTGAAACACGCTATGCCGCACGCAATGTGACCTATCTGCTAGGCATGGCCGACACCGACCCTTACACGCATTTCATCGACCGCTCGTGCCCGGCGATGGCGCAAGGCCCTTATCGCCTGGCGCGCGGCCTGTCCTATTTCAGCTACCTGCAAAGCCGCCATCCGGCAGCACTGCGGCAGAGCGTGGTGCAAGTGCCGGGCGTCGGCCACGACAACCGCGCCATGTTTGCCTCGGCATGCGGGCAGGCGGTGCTGTTCGGCAAACAGGCGCCGGCATCCTGCCAGCGTATTCCGTAGCGCGGGCAGGATGGCGCAGGCCGGCCGATGTCAGCGCATGTTGCCGGTGTGGCCCAGCGAATAACGGCCCGGCTGCGGCCACACGGTCAGGCCGTGCGGCTCCATGCCGACCGGGATCGACTTGACCGCGCCGCTGGTGGTGTCGATGGCGTACACGACATCGTCGAAGCGGCCGGACAGCCACAGCGTCTTGCCGTCCGCGCTGACGTTGCCCATGTCAGGACTGCCGCCGCCCGGGATCGGCCAGTTGGCCACCACCTGGCGCGTGGCGAAGTCGAGCACCGAGATGCTGCCCTTGCCGCGGCGGCCGCCGTGAACCTTGTTCGAGCCGCGGTTGGAAATGTACAGCTTGCTGCCGTCGCGGCTCGGATACAAGCCGTGGCTGCCGACGCCGGTCTTGATGAAACCGGTCTTGGTGAAGCTGTCGCCATCCACCACATAGATGCCGTCGGCCATCATGTCGGCCACAAAAAACGCCTTGCCGTCCGGTGCAATGCGGATGTCTTGCGGCATGCCTTTCTTGTCGAGCAGCAGGTAGCCGACCACCTTGCGGTTGACCATGTCGATCTTCGCCAGCTTGCCGCCGAACTCGCAGGTGAACAGGGCGTACTTGCCGTCGATCGAAAAATCGGCGTGGTTGATGCCCTTGCATTCCGGCACCGGCAGGCTCGATTTCAGCGCCATCGTATGCGAATCGCGGAAATCCAGCTGGGCGTGGGCTTCCACCACCACGATGGCTTCCTTGCCGTCGGGCGTGAAGTACATGTTGTAGGGATCGTCCACCGCCACTTCCTTGCCCGGCTTCCCAGTCTTGGGATCGATCGGCGTCAGGCTGCCGTCAGGCCGGCCTTCGGCGTTGTTCGCCACCCACAGGGTCTTCAGGTCCCAGGCCGGCACCACGTGCTGCGGGCTGAAGCCGACGCGGAATTTATCGACCACCTTGAAGGTTGCCGGATCGATCACGTAGACATCGTTGGAACGCAGGTTAGGCACATAAATGCGCGGCAGCGCGTCGGCCACGGCCGGGCTGAGGTGGCCGGCGCCGGCTTCGCTGTACAGGTTGGCGGGGTTGACCACGGGCGGCATGCCGGCCACGGTGGCGATGGCAGGCGCGGCGGAAGCGCCGGCAGCGAGGGACAGCATGGCCAGGGCGCCGCTGACAGAGGTTGCGAGGCGCGACAGGCGGCAAGAACGAAATTGCATGATGGTTCCTTGATTAAATAAGCAGCAAAGTAATGTCGGTAATTGAAATGGCGGTTTAGCGGGCAGCCGTCTCGGCCTTGAGCGCCTTGACGGTCTGCGTCACGATGTTGTCGATGCCGAGCTGGCCGATTTCTGCGCTGGAGCGACGCGGATCGCCGCCATACACGCCGTCGGCCAGGCCGAGCTTGGGACCGCTGCGCAGGCTGTCCTGGCGCACCATCTGCGGCGCCACGGCCAGCTGCAGCGAGGTGTCGGCCAACCCGGCGTGGGTGCCGATTTCATCGTCGCGATAACCGCGCTTGCGCAGTATCTCCGCGTAGCCGTCCGAACTGGCAGTGTAATATTCCGGCGGCAGGATGGCGCGCGCCGGCGAACCGGCCCAGCTCTTGTTCAGCTGCGCCACGGCTTTCTTGACATCGTTCTGGTAACCGCCGTGGTCGCCCAGGAAAACGATGTTCTTGAAACCGTGAACCTTGAAACTGTTGGCGGCCGATTCCAGCGTCTTTTGAAATACATCGTCCGGGATCGTGATGGTGCCGGGAAAGCGCATGTGCGATGTCGGCGGCGCGAAATTGCCTTCCGGCACGTAAGCGATCACCGGCGCCACCAGCGCATTGCCCAGTCCTTCCGCGATCCGCTGCGACAGGATCTTCACGCGCACATTGTGCTTGCCGAGAGCGACATCGGGGCCGCTTTGCTCTGTAGCGCCGATGGGAATCAGGATGGTGGTCTTGCCGGCCTGGACCTGGCTGCGCAGCTCGGTCCAGGTCAGTTCTTCAAGGAAGACGGTTTTCGGGGTTTGCGCAAAGGCGATCTGTGCGGCGGCGAGGAAAAGGGCGGCAACCAAAGTCCGTCGTGGTGACAAGAGCATGAACATTCCTCATGAAAAATCCGGGTCAGGTGTGTGCGCTGCCGGCGCAATGCCGGCAACCGGCATATGACGCCGGATCGGCACACAGGTTCCTGGCTAATTCTACTCTGCGGATATGAGGATATGGTTAAGAGGAAAGTCCGGGCGCGCTGGACGGCCCGGCTTGCCGCGACTACTGGTAGTTATTCCAGCGCATGCTGCGCTCGTCGGTGGCTTCCTTGATCAGGTGGCGCGCCCGCACGGGGTCGGGTTCGCCGTCCTGGTCGCCGCTCTCCAGGCTCATGGCCAGGGCCTGTATCGCCACCGGGAAATCGCCCTCCGCCGAACGTTCCAGCCATACGCGGGCCAGCGGCGGATTCTGCTCTACGCCTTCGCCTGCGGCATAGGCGTTCGACAGCAGGAACATCGCTTGCGCATTGCCTTGCTTGCTGGCTTCCAGCAGCCATGTGGCCGAAAGTTTCAGGTTGCGCGGCACGCCCTCGCCGTATTTCGCCATACGCGCCAGCATGAAGCTGGCTTTTGCATTGCCCGATGCGGCGGCGCGCTCATACCAGCTCCAGGCCTGGGCCTGGTCAAGCTTGAGTCCCAGGCTGCCTTGGTAAAAAGCCTGGGCCAGCTGGAACCGGGCTTCCGGGTCGCCGGCTGCCGCCGCTTTCTGCAGCCATGCACCGGCTTGCGCAGCCTGGTCCGGAATCGACGCCAACGCCAGCGCCAGTTCGCGCTGCGCCACCGGCCGGCCGGCCGCGGCCCAGGCCTGCAACTGGGCAATCGCGCCAGGCTGGCGGCCGTGCAGGGCAAGCATGCCGACCGATTCGATCCGCGCATTATCCGGCACCACCTCGCTGCTGCAGGCGCCCAGCGCCGCGGCCAGCAGCAGGAGCGTTGCGGCCAGCGGTTTTTTGATTGCCATCATTTGCTCAGGTCGATGGCGTATTTGGCAAAACCGCTGGCATCCAGCGCGCCTTCCGCCGTCACCCGGCCCAGGCCCAGCGCCTGCGCCACCGCCAGCTTGCCCGGCGCCGAGCGCAGGATCACCGGCCCCTGCGTGCTCACCTTGACGAAACTCCAGCTTTGTCCGCTGCCGTTTGCCGCATTGGTGACCTTGCCCTGTTTTTTCAGGTAAGCGCTGACCACCGCCTGGTTGGCGTCCGGCGATTTGATGATGGTCTTGCTGCCGTCTATGCCCGGCACGTTGCCGCCGCCGCCCGCACGGTAGTCATTGGTGGCGACGATGAAATCGTCGGCATCGGCCACGGCCTTGCCGGCGTATGTCAGGTTGACGATGCGGCTGCCGGCCGGTTTGGTGACGTCGATCTGGTACTGCATCGCGTTGTTTTCGGCATAGAACACGTCGTAGTTGAAAATCGTCGAGTAGGACGGCACCAGGTCTTGCTCGCCGCTGCTGGCCGGATTGATCGTGGCGAACTGCTTGGCCGCGGCTTCCAGCCAGTTTTTCAGATCGGAGCCTTTGATCTTCACCGCTTGCAGGTTGTTGTTGCCGTACAAGTACAGGTCGCCCGGATTACGTACCTGCAAGCCGAACGGAGCGGCCGGGGACGCGCCCGGAGCGACGTCGGTAAAGTCGGTCGGACCGTTGCGGCCGGCCTTGAACGGCGCGCTGCAGGAAATCACCGGGATCGACTTGTAGCTCGCCAGCACCGGATCGGTGGAATTGGCGAGGAAGGTTTTCACATAGTCGATCTGGGCCTGGTTGACGATCTGGATCGCACTGACGTCGCCCACCAGCGAAAAATAGGCTGACATCTCGAAATCGGTCGTGGTGCCCAGCGGCTGCGTGGCGTAAGACAGGGTAGCCTGGTGTTCGGTCGCAACCAGCGGCGCAATCGAAGGATCGGCGTCGACGCTGGTCTTGCCGTCGGCGTATTTGAAGCCGCGCGCTTCGACGCTGGTCTGGTCTTTCTGCACCACCCATTTGCCGCCCTGGTATTTCAGCACCATCTTGATGATGCCCAGGCGCCGGCCCCAGCTTTGCGCCATCACTGCCGGAATGCCGTTGACCAGGCCTTTGCTGGTGTCCACCAGCGTGCCCGGCAAGGCCGCCAGCGAAGCATCGATGGCCGGCGCGCCGGCTTCACGCGCTTGCGGGAAGATCAGATGGGAATGGCCCAGCATCAAGGCGTCGATGCCGGTGCTGGCCAGGTACAGGCTGCCGTTTTCCATCTTCGGGCTGTAAGGCGAAGCATCCAGCCCGCCGTGCGACAGGGCGACCACCAGGTCGGCGCCCTTGCTGCGCATCTCCGGCACATATTTGAGCGCCGATTCCTGCACGCCGTTGACCATCACCTTGCCGGCCAGGTTTTTCTGGTCCCAGTCCATGATCTGCGGCGGCACGAAGCTGATGATGCCGACGTTCAGCGCCACGTTCATGCTGCTGCCGTCGGGTTTGGTGGCGGTGAACTGCTTGGCGATCAGCGCATAGGGATTGAAGATCGGCTTGCCGGACGACACCCCGACCACGTTCGACAGCACCAGCGGGAAGTTGGGGGCGCCGCAGTTGCTGCCTTTTTGCACGCCCGGCACGCCGAAATCGGTATTGGTGATCTGGCTCAGGAAATCCAGGCCGTAGTTGAATTCGTGGTTGCCCATGCCGGCGCCGTCGTACTTCAGGGCGTTCATCACCTTGTGCACCGCCAGCGTGCCGCTACAAGTCACCGGCGCGGCAACCGCCTGGTAATCGCCGAGCAGGGTGCCCTGGATGACATCGCCGTCGTCCAGCAGCAGGTTGTTGGGGTTTTCCTGGCGCGCGCCCTTGATCAGGGTTGCGGTGCGCTCAAGGCCGAGGCTCGCATCGGCCTTGAGGCCGTAATAGTCGTAGCTCAGCACGTTCTGGTGAATGTCGGTAGTCTCTAGCAGTCCGAGCTTGAGCACCGTTCCTTCCGGAATCGCATTGCCGGAATTATTGAGGCCGAGGTTGCTGTTGCCGTTGCTGCCGCAGGCAGAAACCGCTAGGGCGGCGAGGGCGGTCAGGCACATCTTTTTATGCATGGGAACTTTCGGAAATATTGTCGGGGCTGGTCTTGATAAGAAGCTGGCGCCACTGTTACGCGCTTTTGGGGCGTTCCGGGCGGAAATTATATTTTGGAAATATTTCCTGATCATTACATTGCGTTACATGCGCCGGCGCCTTGCGCGCCGGCATGGTTTTGTTCTACAAAGTTATCTCGGCATGCAATGCGGAACACATCGCGGCATGACGGATCCAGGCAGTTTGCTTAAACTAATTGCCCGATTAAACGTCCATTCAGTTCTGGGCCCGGTTTTCTATTGATTGCCTGGAAAGCATGTTTGTACCAAGGCAAAACCGTATTCAAAGGAGGATTTCACCCGTTATCGATAGTTATTTTGAATCGAAACACAAAATTAAATCAATTATACAAATGAACCAACCTGGTTTATCGTTGCTACCTAGACTTCTTCAACCCCAGCCTTAGTAAGGAAAACACTATGTCTCTGATCAATACCCAAGTTAAGCCGTTCTCTGCAACTGCTCTCCATCACGGCAAGTTCGTGCCGGTCACCCAGGAAACCCTGAAGGGCAAATGGTCGGTATTCGTTTTCTACCCGGCTGACTTCACTTTCGTCTGCCCGACAGAACTGGAAGACCTGGCCGACAACTACGCCGAATTCCAGAAACTGGGCGTGGAAATCTACGGCGTGTCGACCGACACCCATTTCGCCCACAAGGCATGGCACGACACATCGGACGCCATCAAGAAAGTGAACTACCCGCTGGTCGGCGATCCGACTGCAACCCTGTCGCGCAATTTTGAAGTGCTGATCGAAGAAGAAGGCCTGGCGCTGCGCGGCACTTTCGTGATCAATCCTGAAGGCCTGATCAAGCTGTACGAAATCCACGACAACGGCATCGGCCGCGACGCTTCGGAACTGCTGCGCAAGGTCAAGGCAGCGCAGTACGTCGCATCGCACCCAGGTGAAGTCTGCCCAGCCAAGTGGAAAGAAGGCGAAGCAACCCTGACGCCATCGCTGGACCTGGTCGGCAAGATCTAATACCCGCAAGTGTTTCACGGTCCGGGTCCCGAACAGGGCCTGGACCCCCAGTCTCCCCCCAAGCTCTACCCCAATTTATCGTCACGAATGCAAGGAACCGCCATGCTGGATGCAAATCTCAAAACCCAATTGAAAAGCTATTTGGAAAAAATCGTGCAACCGATTGAGATCGTTGCGTCGCTGGACAACGGTGACAAGTCTCGTGAACTGCAATCGCTGCTGCAGGAAATCGCGACGCTGTCGGATCGCATCACGCTGATCGAGCGCAGCGACGACAGCGAACGCAAGCCGTCTTTCTCCATCAACCGCCCGGGCGTCGATACCGGCATCCGTTTTGCCGCGATCCCGATGGGCCATGAATTCACTTCGCTGGTGCTGGCCTTGCTGCAGGTCGGCGGCCACCCGGTGAAACTGGACGACGCCGTGATCGAGCAGATCCGCAACCTGGATGGCGATTATGTGTTCGAAACCTATATCTCCCTGTCTTGCCAGAACTGCCCTGAAGTAGTGCAGGCGCTTAACGTGATGGCGCTGATCAATCCGCGCATCCGCCAGTCGACCATCGACGGCGCGCTGTTCCAGGACGAAGTGGAAAAACGCGAAATCATGGCTGTGCCTACCACTTACCTCAACGGCGAAGTGTTCGGCCAGGGCCGCACCAGCGTTGAAGAAATCCTGGCCAAGCTGGATACCGGCGCCGGCGCCCGCAAGGCGGTCGAACTGAGCGCCAAGGCGCCTTACGACGTGCTGATCGTCGGCGGCGGTCCTGCCGGCGCGGCGGCTGCGATCTATGCAGCGCGCAAGGGCATCCGCACCGGCGTCGTGTCGGAGCGCTTCGGCGGCCAGGTGCTCGATACGCTGGCGATCGAAAACTTCGTTTCGGTGCAGGAAACCGAAGGACCGAAGTTCGCCACCGCGCTGGAGCAGCACGTCAAGAGCTATGAAGTCGACATCATGAACGTGCAGCTGGCCTCGGCGCTGGTGCCGGGCAAGCTGATCGAAATCAAGCTGGCCAACGGCGGCTCGCTCAAGAGCAAGACCGTGGTGCTGGCCACCGGCGCCCGCTGGCGCGAAATCAACGTGCCGGGCGAACGCGAATACCGTAACCACGGCGTCGCCTACTGCCCGCACTGCGACGGCCCGCTGTTCAAGGGCAAGCGCGTGGCGGTGATCGGCGGCGGCAATTCCGGCGTGGAAGCGGCGATCGACCTGGCCGGCCTGGTGTCGCACGTGACGCTGATCGAATTCGGCGATGAGTTGCGCGCCGACGCCGTGCTGCAACGCAAGCTGCACAGCCTGAAAAACGTCACCGTGATCACTTCGGCGCAAACCACCGAAATCACCGGCGACAGCAAGAAGGTCAACGGCCTGGTCTACAAGGACCGCAAGACCGATGCGGTGCACACGGTGGCGCTGGAAGGCGTGTTCGTGCAGATCGGCCTGGTGCCGAACACCGAATGGCTGAAGGGCACGATTGCCTTGTCGCGCCACGGCGAAATCGAAGTCGACGCCAAGGGCCAGACTTCGATCCCGGGCGTGTTCGCCGCCGGCGACGTCACTACTGTGCCGTTCAAGCAGATCGTGATCGCGGTCGGCGAGGGCGCCAAGGCGTCGCTGAGCGCATTCGACCACCTGATCCGCAGTTCGGTGTCGGATGAGGAAGACGTTGCTGCCGCGGCCGAAACCGTCGCTGCCTAAGAAGTAATCAACCTGCCGTAGCGTTTTGCGCCAGCCCGGTTCCGCGGCTGGCGCAACGGCAACCCGCCTTTGTTCCCTTGCTTGAAATTCAACGCGACGACGATGCCGCGGGCCCTGTCTTGCGTAACGCCTTTGTAAACTACCCGAAAGCTTCGCGGTGCTAATATTGCCAGTCTCACTGCCTGTCCCATGCGCCTGTCCCACGAATATGCACCCAAGAGGATTCCATGAATAGCCCGACACTGAAACAAATTCCCGCCACGCTGATCCCCGGCGACGGCATCGGCCCTGAAGTAGTCGAAGCCACGGTCAAGGTGCTGGAAGCGCTGGGCTCGCCGTTTTCCTGGGACATACAGCAGGCAGGCGTGGCCGGCGTCACCAGCGCCGGCGATCCGCTGCCGGCCGCCACGCTGGCCAGCATCCGCAAGAACAAGCTGGCCCTCAAAGGCCCGCTGACCACGCCGATAGGCGAGGGCTTCCGCTCCTCCAACGTGCGCCTGCGCGAAGAATTCCAGCTGTACGCCAATGTGCGGCCGGCGGTGACCATCGTGCCGGGCCGTTTTGAAGACATCGACATCGTGCTGGTGCGGGAAAACATCGGCGGCTTCTATGTCGCGCATGAGTACTACATCCCGGTCGGCGACGATCCGCGCGCGGTAGCGGTTTCCACCGGCATCAACACGCGCGACGCCTGCAAGAAGATTGCGCGCTTCGCCTTCGAATACGCGGTCAAGAACGGCCGCAAGAAAATCACCGTGGTGCACAAGGCCAACATCCTCAAGGCGCTCACCGGCATCTTCCTCGAAGCGGCCCGCGAAATCGCGCGCGAGTATGAAGGCCGGGTGCAGATGAACGACATGATCGTCGACGCCTGCGCCATGCAGCTGGTGCTCAATCCCTGGCAGTTCGACATGCTCCTGTGCACCAACCTGTTCGGCGACATCCTGTCCGACCAGATGGCCGGCCTGGTGGGCGGCCTGGGCATGGCCCCCGGCGCCAACATCGGCGACGACTGCGCGATCTTCGAAGCGGTGCACGGCTCGGCGCCGGACATCGCCGGCAAGGGCATCGCCAACCCGATTTCCCTGCTGCTGGCAGCGGGACAGATGCTGGACCATGTCGGCCACAAGGACCTGGCGCTGCGCCTGCGCACCGCGATCACCGATACGCTCAACAAAGACCACGTGGCTACCGGCGACCTCAAGGGCAAGGCAAGCACCCGCGAATTCACCGAAGCGATCATACGCAGGCTGCAGGCTGCCTGAACCGGTTCATTCACATGAAATCGCTGGCTAAGCGCCTGTACATCGGGCTGGCGGGACTGTGTCTGTTCTGGGCGCTCGGCATGCTGAGTTTCAATGAGCTGGCCAAGACCGGCGCCTTGATGACTGCTTGCATGCTGGGGCTGGTCGGCTTGCTGATGCTCGGCCGGCCAAGGCTGCGCTGGGTCTCCAGGGTTTCGGCCTTGCTCTACCTGCTGTTTTTCCTGGATGCCGCCCTCAAAGGTTTTCTGCGCGATTATTTCGGGCTGCGGCCGAACCATTCCATGGTGCTGCACGCGGTCCTGAATACCAATCCGGGCGAAAGCAGCGAATTCTTCCTGCATAACTGGCGTGAAGTCGCCCTGGCCACGCTGGTTTTCCTTGTGCTCACGCTGCTTGCCGTTTACCTGGAGCGCCGCCTGTACCGGAGAGAATCCGGCGCCAGCCTGCCGCCGCCAGGCCGGGGCGCAAGCATCACCGTATTTGCGATGCTTGCGCTGTTCATCGCCATGCATTTCAACCCGACCATGGCCAAGGAAAATCCGCTGCTGTTCTGGCCGATACGTTACAGCGACTACCAGCAACAGCTGGCCGCCGTAGCGGCCATGCAGCATGACATCGCCCGCAACATGGCGCAGCGCGCCGACTGGAAAGTCCAGTATCACGGCGCTGCCAGGAACACCGTGGTATGGGTGATCGGCGAGAGCTTCAACCGCAGCAACATGTCGCTCTACGGTTACCCGCGCCGGACCACGCCGCAGCTCGACGCCATGCGCGACCAGCTGGTCGTGTTCAAGGACGTGCTGTCGTCGGAACCGGCAACCATGACTTCCCTCATGAAAATGCTGACGCCGGCCAGCCTGAGCGATCCGGAAGCCTGGAACAAGAAACCCGACGTGCTGATGCTGGCGGAAGAGGCTGGTTATAAGACCTATTGGCTATCCAACCAGGTTCCCAACGACGGCTGGCTGGGATTGGTGTCCGGCCAGGCCGACCAGCGGGTTTTCATCAACAAGGGCGCCGGACGCGGGGAGAATAATTTCGACGGCAATCTCCTGGCGGGTTTTGACCAGGCCCTGGCCGACGACGCGCCGAAAAAACTGATCGTTGTACATCTGCTGGGGGCGCACCCAACGTATGACATGCGCTATCCGAAAGAATTTGCGCAGTTCGACGGCCTGGAAGACGCCGTATCGAAGACGCTTGCCGACGCCGGACGCTCGCTATGGACCAGGCAGCAGCGCAACAAATACGACAACGCCATTGCCTATGCCGACCACGTGCTCGGCAGTTTGATCACACGCACCATCAAAGCAACTCCCGGCCAGTCGGCCGCCCTGCTGTTCAGTTCCGACCATGCGCAGGAAGTCGGGCACACCCGCGACCACGCAGGACAGTCGGTAGTGGACAAATCGGGATATGAAATCCCCATGATTGTCTGGAGCCCGGCGCTGACCGGACTCGACATGCTGCGCAAATCCGCGCTTGAGCAACGCGCTCACCAGACCGATTACCTGGAGCATGCCGTGCTCGGCTTATTGCATATCCGGACCGACTACTACGACGCTACCCATGACATATTGAGCGACAGGTACGTTCCCAGGACGCGGCAAATCAACGGCGTCGATTATGCGCTTGGGATACCGCTTCAATGATTGTCGCGCCGGAGGCGCATCCTGAATTTTTCTGCCGACAACCAATCCTGCCGCCGGCATGCACCGCTGGCGCGCAGCGTCGCATGCATCGTCATCAGGCAGTAACAAACCCTCGCTAGACTCAACGCCGCTGATGCGCAACCTTGCCTATCCGGCCAAGGCGATGCGTTCAAATCAATCCTGGTGTTCAGACCAACTGAAGGACGATGATGGATTCCAAAGCGAGACGTAATTTCCTGCGCGCCGCAGCCGCGGCCGGCGCCACCTTCGCGGTTCCCGATGCAATCAAGAAAGCACTGGCCGTGCCCGCCAACAACCGCACCGGCACGATTGCAGACGTCGAGCATGTGGTCATCTTCATGCAGGAAAACCGCTCATTCGACCATTACTTCGGCATGCTGGCCGGCGTGCGCGGTTATGGCGATCCGCGCGCCATTTCCCTGCCCGGCGGCAAGCCGGTCTGGTACCAGCCAACGTCGGCAGGTGCTTCCTACGTACTGCCTTATCATTTCGACGCGCAAGGCACCAACGCCACCAAGGTCGGCCTGAACCACAGCTGGAAAGGATCCGAGAACACCTGGAAAAACTGGGACGCCTGGGTGGCAAAGAAAGGCGCCAAGACCATGGGCTACTTCGACCGCGGCGACCTGCCTTTCTACTATGCACTGGCCGACGCCTTCACCATCTGCGACGCTTACCATTGCTCGATTTTCGGACCGACCGATCCCAACCGCTTTTACGCCTTGTCCGGCACCGCCGGCGACAACATCACCGGATTGAACCAGGGCAGCCTCTACAACGCCAACCCGATCTACAACGGCGATCTCAACAATGACGACATCAGTCCCGCCACCATTGCCGGCGCGCCGAACTGGAAAACTTATGCAGAGGTGCTGGAAGCCAACAACGTCAGCTGGAAGGCTTACCAGGAATTCGATAACTACGGCGACAATTACCTTGCCTACTTCAAGCAGTTCCGCGTCGAAAACGACGGCAGCCGCTTGAAGACCAGCTCACCTTTGTATCTCAAGGGACGGGCGCTGGTCCCCGGCTCCACCAAGGACAACACAGCCGGCACCAAGGGCGACCTGCTGGTCCAGGCATTCAAGCGCGACATCGACGGCGTCGACGGCAAGACGGCCTTGCCGCAGGTATCGTGGATTTTCGCTCCGTACGAATACTGCGAACATCCGGAAGCCTCGCCCAATGCCGGCGAAGATCTGTCGTCGCGCCTGCTCGATGCGCTCGCCAGCAATCCGGAAGTCTGGTCGAAAACGGTTTTCCTGATCAACTACGACGAGAACGACGGCTTTTTCGACCACGTGCCGTCCAACATCCCGCCGCTGAACGCCGACAAAGGCTTGACCACGCTGGCCGATCCGACCAAGGGCGAACTCTACGGCCAGGAATCGAAAGGCCTGGGGCCGCGCGTGCCGATGATGGTGATTTCGCCGTGGAGCAAGGGCGGACGCGTCTGTTCCCAGCTGTTCGACCATACTTCGGTGCTGCGCTTCCTTGAAGAGTGGCTGGCGGCCGGCAAGGGCCTGGACCGGGAAAAGATCAGCTGCGCCAATATCTCGCCATGGCGCCGCACGGTGTGCGGCGACCTGACATCCGCCTTCGATTTCAAGAATCCCAACAAGGCCTGGCCGCGGATCACGCCGGCAGCGCCGTACCATGAAGTGAATTCGCCGGTAGATGCGGCGCCGCCGGCACAGCAAACGCTGCCGCTGCAGGAATCGAACCGCAAGACGCGTCCAGCCTGCCCGCTGCCGTACCAGCTGTGCGTCGACGGCAAGGTAGCGGCATCCTCCGGCCATCGCGAGCTGACGCTGAAGTTCGGCAATACCGGCCGCACCGGCGCTGCCTTCATCGCTTACTCGAATCTGCGCACGGACGGGCCGTGGCACTACGCGGTTGAAGCAGGCAAGAGCCTGCCTGAGGTCAAGATCGGCAACTGGTCGAGCAACGACTATGAACTGCGGGTGCATGGGCCGAACGGATTTTTCAGGGAAATGCGCGGCAGCTTTTTAAGCGCAGGCGACAGCGCAAGCGGCTTGCCTGAAGTGCACGCCCGCGACGACTTCTTCCGCGCCGCGCTGGTGCTGACGCTGTCCAACCAGGCCGCGTCCAAACCCTGCACCTTCACCATCATCCACCACAGCGGCCCATTCGCCGGCGTGCCGCAACGCTATATGGTGGGCGCCGGCCGCGCGCTCAGCCTGCCGCTGCCGGTCTGGGCCGCCAAAGGATGGTACGACTTCAGCGTGAAAGCCGATTCCGCGCCGGGTTTCCTGCGCCGGCTGGCAGGGCACGTGGAAAGCCCTTGGCCGGCATGGACCGATCCGCAGATCGGGGTGGTGGCGCCGTCGACGCTGTCGACCTCGACGCCGGTGGTGCGCCAGGGCAGCACGATCGTCTTCGACTACAGCACGCCGATCCAGAAACTGAACAGCCGCAACTGGATCGGCGTTTTCCCGTCAAGCAGCACGGCGCCCGACCAGGCCGGCTACAGAACCTACAGCGTGTACCAATACGCCTCCTCGCTCAGCGGCCAGGTCACCCTGGATATCCGCAAGCTTGCTCCAGGTTCGTATAAAGCCTGGTTCCTTGCCAACGACGCCTATGCGGAACAACTGGCGGGGCCGGTTGTTTTCACCGTGGCTGCCTGATCACCAGGAGAAGCTGCCGCTGCCCTGGATCGCCATCTTGCCGCCGTTGGCGGCGCTGGCGCCCACCGCCAGCTGCGTGTGCTGCGAAACGCTGGAAGCAAACGCCACCCCCAGCGCGCCGTAGCCGCCGTAGCTGGCGGTGCCGATCGCGATGCCGCTGCTGTCGCCGCGCGCCATATACACATGCGGGATCGCCATTGCCTGCGCCGTGGCGCGCGCCGCGTAACTCTTGCTCTGGTTCAGCGTATCCTGCGCCGCCGCCTTCACCTGGTTGAGGTTGACGGCGTCGGTGCCTTCGGTGCCTGGCGCGACATTGCTGATCTGGCGCTCGCCGCCGGCATAACCGACCGACACCGTATTCGCCCGCGCCGCGACCGAACCTTGTCCCAAGGCGACCGAATTGGAAGCGGAAGCCACCGCATTGGCGCCCAGGGCAACCGAATTGTTGCCGCTGGCGACCGCATTGTTGCCGACCGCCGTGGCCGGATCCGCGATCGCCTTGGCGCCGGCGCCGATCGCCACCGAACCGGCAAAACTGGCGGTAGCGCCGGCGCCGACGGCCACCGTGTTGTCGCTGTCGGCGCTGGCGTTGTTGCCTTGGGCGACAGCATTGGCGCCCTTGGCGCTGACGCCGTTGCCGCAAGCAATGCCGCCGCCGGCGCCGACACGGCAAGCGCCGCTGTTGAACAGAGACACCAGGGCTTTCTGCATGTCGGTCAGCTGGCCGACGTTGGCGGCATCGGTAGCCGCGGTGCCGGCGGCGACGTTATTGATCACCGTGCCGTTGCCGCCGTTGGCATTGAGCACCAGGGCGGTGCCGCCGCTGTTGTATTGAGGCGGGTTGCCAGCAGCGCCGTTGCTGCCGGTGGCGCCCGTACCGCCGGAACCGACTGCCTGCTCCAGCTTGGTCGCCCGGTTGTCGATCACGCCCACCTGCGTATTGAGCGTGGTGAACGAAGAGCGCATGCCGGTCATCCAGACATCGACGGCGGAGAAGGCATCGCCCACCTTGGAGGAAGCCACGCCCTGGATCACATAAGACGGCGCCACCAGGCCGCCGGCGGCGTTGATGGAGGCGTTGCCGCCCAGCGCCGACACCACGGCGCGGTATTGTCCAAGGTTGGTGGCGTCGGTATCGGCCGTGCCTGCCGCCAGGTTGGTGATCTGGCGCTGGAACGGCCCGGTGACGACACCGTTGCTGTCCGATACGCTTTGCGTGCTGCCGACCGAAACGGTATTGGCGCGGTCGGCGACGGAATTGGCGCCGAGCGCCACGCTGTTATCGCTATTGGTCCGGCTCAGCCGGCCCAGTGCGGTGCTGTTCTTGCCGTTGACCAGCGCCGACTCTCCTAGCGCCGTACCGTTGACGTCGAATACATTGGCGTTCGCTCCCAGCGCCGTGCTGCCGGCCTCGCCGGCAAAACTGTTGGCGCCGAAAGCCGATGCGTTGGCCTTGGCGGCCGCGGCCGCAGCTCCTACCGCCGTCGTATTGTCGTCATTGGCCAGGGCGCCGGTGCCCAGCGCCGTGGCCTGCGCGCCTGAGGCGACGCTGGTGCTGCCGGCGGCCACGCTGCCGACACCGGTAGCCTGGGCATCTTTATCCGTACCGTCATTCAAGCCCTTGGCCTGAAAGTACGCAGGTACAGCTTGCGCGCCGGCCTCTGCCGGCAACCAGCCCAGCGCAGCAATGCACACGCTCATTTGCAACAGCGCAAAACCAGGTACGCCGTCTCTTCCACATTTGCGGTTATTCTTCATCGGAAATTCCCAAGGCTAGAGTAAAGGAAGGCAGGATTCAGTGCCAGGCTGCGAACTGCGCGTCGGCCTTGCTGCCGACCAGGCACATCTTCAGGCTCTGCGCCTGCGCCGGCTTGAACAGCTTGGCTTCCAGCCGCGATTGCACGTAACGGCCGGTGCAGTCGCGATAGTCGCCGACGGTGGCCGAGGTCTTGGCGCACAGCTTGAGGTTGGTCAAGGCGTTGGCGCCGGGGATCAGTCCGCCCGGGGAAGAGATCGGCACGCTGGTGGCGCAATCGAGCAGGCTCAGCGGGCCGCGGTTGACGCTCCAGCCGATGTCCATGAACAGCGCCGGCGTCAGGTCGAGGTCGGCCTGGGCGATCACGGTGGCGCTGGCGCTGGGCGCCATCAAGGCGGTAGGCACGGTCAGCTGGTCGAAATGCGAAATGCTGGAACCCGGCAAGAATCCCGGCGGCGCGTAGAGCTTGACGCGCCGCACGGCCTGGCCGTTGGCATCCACGCCATCGGCCAGCACGGCTGCCAGGTGGCGGTCCGCATAGGGTCCGATGCCGGCCGCAACCAACCCTTGCAGGTTGGCTTTGAGCTGGTTGCCCAGTGCCTGCGTCACCAGCACGGTCGGGATGGTGATCTGCGCCGCCACGTTGGCGTCGCCGGCGGCCATCGGCGCCAGCGCGTCAGGCTTGTTGCTGGCAATGATCACCGCCACCGCGCCGGCCTGCTGGGCGTACAGTGTCTTCTGCGAGAAATTGCAGACGCCGCGGTCGATCAGGGCGATCCGGCCGGTTAGCGCCGCGCCGTTGGTGATCGGCAGGCAGCCGTCGGTATGCACCACATTGCCGGCATCGGTATAAGTAGCCTGCACCACGCTGCCGCTGAACGCCGCGCTGCTGGCGGGCGAACCGAAATCTGCAGTGGCGTAGGGGTTATATCCCGCCGCCGCAGCCGGCGCCGAAATCTGCAAGGCAATCTCCGGCTGCAGCTTGATCGGCACTTCCGTCGTCACCTGCGGCCCGGTCCACACCAGCTTGTCGCTGATGCGGGCTGCGGCGCGCTGGGCGTCGCTCATTGCATTCCAGTCGAGACCGCCGGCGCTGCGCATGTAGCGGTTGTAGATCCGGCTCGGGTCCGCCGCGGCGCGCACCGTGGAATTGTCGCCGGTAAAACCCAGCCCGTGGCCGATTTCGTGGGTGACCACGTCGAGGAAATTGGTCTGTCCCTTGGGCGTGCGGCCGTCCAGCCCGTAATACCAGCCCTGGCCGGCGCCGCCGACATCGATGTCAGTGGTGAACTGCGACTGGATATCGTCTTTGCCCGGATTGTTCTGGACGCCGCGCAAGGCATTGGCCAGCGCGGCGTTGTACCAGGTATTGGCCAGCGGAGCATTGGCGAAATCGCGATAGCTGTTGATCGGACCGGCCTGGCCCAGGATATTGTTGCCGGCGGAATTTTTCCCGAGCGAGGCGAACGACGCCTGCACCCGCACCGGCACTGCGCTGTTGAGCAGCGCGCCATACATCTCGAGGGCAAACTGATAGACCAGGCGACGCTGCTCGCCCAGGGTTTTACCGGGGTTGCCGCCCACCGGCGCCGCCGCGGTAAGGTCATTTAGGCCCGCTCCGGGCGCATCCTGGTTAACCAGGACAAAATCGGCGGCGTGCGCCGCCGGCAAACCAGCAAGGAGGACCACAAGTCCGGCACTGCAAGCGAGGTTTTTCATCAGCGCACCTCGTTTTTCTGCTGTGGCGCCACCGTGTCGTTGGAGTGCTGCACCACGACACGACCGTCCGCTCCTTTCACCGCGACCAGCGGCGCAGGCGCGGTTTCCACCAGCTCGACGCCGTCGCCGGGGCGATTGCCCTGGTTCTGGGCCGCCGGACCTGCCTTGGGAGCATTGGCCGGGGCGGCCGGCTGGTCTGCCGCCGTTGCTGATGCTGCTGCGAGAGCCAGCGACAAGACCAACAAACCTCTACATGTGTACCTGGTATGCATATTCATTGCCGAGATTCCTTTATGAGACCTTGCTTGTTCCTGCGGGAACGGTAGGTGATACCGGTTCTTACGGATGGATCTCGTATCAAACCGCGTATCACGGCGACGAGACTCTTTCTCTGATTCTCATTTGGGATGCCCCGTGAAACAAAAAAAAGGGCCATGGGCCGTAATACTGTTCAGTTGGGGTCGAATGGCGTGACGTAGCGGCAGTTTCGTCTGGGCGACTCCGCGGATGGCCGCCCCGGCTCCGCGCCCCGGTCTAGGCAACCCCAGCTCCGCGCCCCGGTCTAGGTGACCCCAGCTCCGCGCCCCGGTCATTCCCGCGAACGCGGGAATCCATTTTCGCCACCATACTCAGCAACTTGGATTCCCGCGTTCGCGGGAATGACGGGGCGGCCATCCGCGGGGTCGCCCAGACGGGATCGCCTAGGCCGGGGGGCGGAACTGGGGCGCCCTTAACCGAACGGCATCAGGCCACGGACCGGAAAATCATTTATATACAAATGCTTTCCTCTACAATCCCAGTACCAACGGAGCAGACAGAACTGCACGGCAACCTGAAAACCAGACCGATGAAACAACCACCCACAGTCATCCTCCAGGCCACCGGCCTGACTTTCCACTATCCCGAGCGGGAATTGTTCAGCGATTGGTCGGCGCAGATACCTGCCGGCGTGACGCTGGTGCGCGGCGGCGACGGGCGAGGCAAGAGCAGCCTGCTGCGCCTGATGGCCGGCGACCTGCCGGCTCAGGGCGGCCAATTGCACGTCAACGGCGTGTCCCTGGCGGGACAGCCGGAGCGCTATCGGCAAGAGGTATTCTGGGTGGATCCCCGTTCGGAAGCGTCCGACCAGATGACGGCGCGCGAATATTTCGCATCGCTGCACGCGGCGTATCCCGGCTTTGACGATACGCAGCTGCCCGGCCTGGCCGAAGGCTTGTCGCTGACGCCGCACCTGGACAAGAAGCTGTTCATGCTGTCCACCGGCAGCAAGCGCAAAGTCTGGCTGGCGGCGGCGTTTGCGGCCGGCGCCCGGCTCAACCTGCTGGACGATCCGTTTGCCGGCCTGGACAAAGCCTCCATCAACTTTGTCGTCAAGACGCTCAACCAGGCCGCCGCCAATCCGGCGCAAGCCTGGGTGATTGCGCTATATGAAGCGCCGGAGGGAGTGCCGCTGGCAGCGTCGATAGACTTAGGGGATTGAAAACAAACCTCTAAACCTGCGGCGCCATGCCCAGCTGTTCGGCAGCAAGCTCGGCCAGCATCATGGTCGCTACGTGGGTGTTGACCGCCGTCACCTCCGGGATCACCGAAGCGTCGACCACCATCAGCCGCTCGACGCCCCATACCCTGAAACGCGCGTCCACCACGCTGTTGTCAGGACTGCTGCCAGCCGAACAGGTGCTGACATAGTGGAAACCGGCGCCGCCGTTCTGCGCGATGAACGCCAGCTTCTCGCTGCGCGTATTCAATGCCGACGGCGTATTCAGTCCCGCCGAGAACGGCTTGAGGGCGCGGCTGTTGCCGATGTCGATGGCGCGCTCCAGGCCGAGGATCATGTTGTCCTGGTCGACCCGTTCCTGCAGGTAGCGCGGATCGATGCGCAGCGCCTTGCGCGGATCCGCGCTGACCAGCCTGGCCGTACCGCGGCTGCGCGGTTTGGCGAGGAAGGGCGCAATGCTGAAACCGGCGCCAACCGGCAAGGCATTGGTCAGGAACGGACTCTGCAGGCACATTACCTGGACATCCGGCGCCCACAGCCGCGACCGGTTGCTGAAGTAGGCAAACGCAGATGCGCCGTTCGAGACCGGCGGCGGCAAGGCCACCTGCGACTTGAACAGGATATTCAATAGCAGGATATGGTCTTGCAGGTTTTTCCCGACATGCGGCCGCTCATGCAGCAGCGGGATGCCTAGCGGCGCAAGCTGGTCGGCGCAGCCGACTCCTGACAGCATCAGCAATTTCGGCGATTCGAAAGCGCCTGCGCAGAGGATGGTTTGCCGCGCGGCGGTAATTTTCTTCGGGACGCCGTCAACCACAATGTTGACGCCGCGGCACCTGTCTCCCTGCAATTCCAGCTTGGTCACCAGCGTCTCTGACAGCACCGTCAGGTTCGGACGCGTCAACGCCGGCACCAGGTAGGCTTGCGCCGGACCCGAGCGGCGGCCGTCCGCGGTCGCGTTCACTTCCGCGACGCCGATGCCGTCCAGCAAACCGCCTGCATTCAGTTCGATCTCGCCCAGGCCGAATTCACGTCCGGCCGCAAGGTAAGCCGGCGTCAAAGGATGTTGCGGCGCATAGCGGCCGAAGGTGATCGGGCCGGCGCCGGCCGGCGAGCGCAGGGGGCGTGCGCTCGGCAGCGGCGTCGCCAGCCGCAGGTAGGCGCGGTGCAGCGCCGGCAGGTTCCATTCCGGGCCGACCTGCTCCGCCCAGTGCAGGTAGTCGCGGACATCGCCGCGCAGCCAGATCATGGCGTTGATGCTGCCCGATCCGCCCCAGATTTTTCCTCCCGACGCCGCCTGCCGGCGATTGCCAAGGCCGGGCTCCGGAATGCTGGTGCGCCCCCAGTCGGTATCGCTGAACAGGTTCTGCTGCCACAACTGCGCCTGCGCAATCTTCGGCTGGCCGATGTCGGCGCCGCCTGCCTCGACCAGCAGCACCGAGGCGCCGCTGGCAGAGATGCGGTTGGCCAGTATGCATCCCGAGGAACCGGCGCCGACGATAATATAGTCATACTCGTCGCCCAGCGCAGCGCGCTGGGCGGCCTGGTTGCGATTGGCGGCCTCGGCATGCATCGCCATCAAGCCTGCCGAACTTGCGCTGATGCCGAGCGCAAGCAAACGTGCAAGAAAATCGCGGCGGCCGATCCTGCCGCTGAGCGCCTCGCGTTCCAGCTCGTCGATCTTCGATCCTGTGCTCATGTCGTGGTCCATTGAATCTCCCGTTGATGCCAAACCGGCAGGAAACTATAGGTATTAAGCACAGCTGTGTATGTTGCGCGGGCGGCCAATTTCATTGCTGCCCGGGACAATCGCGCGGCGCAGATCTTGTCGGATATCGATTGTCTCCGCCGGCAATGAAATTGGCCGCCGGCGCAACATACATGGACCGCCTTAATACCTATAGTCATTCCGAAGGCTTAACTGACCGTAAAACCTCGGCAGTCAGTGGCCACACAAAGGAGTAATGAATTGGATATCAAAGGTTCTGTAGTTTTTGTGACCGGCGCCAATCGCGGCCTCGGCCTGGCGTTCGTGCACGGCTTGCTGGCCGCCGGCGCCAAGAAGATATATGCAGGCGCGCGCGATCCGGCAACCATATCGATCCCTGGCGTGCAGACCGTCAAGCTCGACATCACCAATCCGGACGACGTACTGGCTGCGGCAAAAATCGCCGCGGACACCAGCATACTCATCAACAACGCAGGCATCCTGGCGCCCGGCGCCTTCCTCGGCGAGCACGGCGCCGCGGCCAGCCGCCGCCTGCTGGAAACCAATTTCTTCGGCACCCTGTCCATGGCGCAAGCTTTCGCACCGATCCTGCACGAGAACGGCGGCGGCGCGATGGTCAATGTGCTGTCGGTGCTGAGCTGGCTCAACCTGCCGCCGATCGGATCCTATTGCGCCTCGAAGGCCGCCACATGGGCCCTGACCAACGGCCTGCGCAACGAACTGCGGGGCAACCGCACGCTGGTGGTCGCCGTGCATGCGGCCTATATCGACACCGACATGGCGAAACACGTAGAAGGCCCGAAAACCAAGCCGGAAGAGGTGGTCCGGCAAACGCTGGAAGCCATCGAGCTCGGCCGTGAAGAAGTCCTGAGCGACGACATCACGAAAAAGGTAAAACTGGAATTGAACGCCGAACTTCCCGTCTACGTACGGGAATGGGGTAAATAAAACCACCGCAAGCTCCCTCAAGCAAGGCCTCGCATCCACAACACCGAGGCTGTTGCGAAACCAGCCCACCGCCGTTTGCCTGCCGGCCGTACCGCACCTGCCGTACGGTCCGGGAGCGGCACGCCCGCGCACCTGGTTTCGCAGCTGCCGCCTCATAAAAAACTTGGAAAGCGCATTATGCTGATTCGAAATGCCTGGTATGTCGCCGCACTCTCGTCTGAAATCAGGACGGAATTGTTCGCCCGCAAAATCCTGGACGAAAACATCGTCATGTACCGCACCTCGGACGGCGCGCTGGCGGTGCTCGAGGACCGCTGCCCGCACCGCCAGGTGCCGCTGTCGAAAGGCCGCCTCCAGGGCGACACGCTGGTCTGCTGGTATCACGGCCTGCAGTTCGACGCCACGGGCAAATGCGTCCACATCCCGAGCCAGCAGCTGATTCCGCAGCGCGCCTGCGTCAAGACCTATCCGGCCGCCGAAAAATACGGCTTCGTATGGCTGTGGATGGGCGAACCCGCGCTCTGCGACGAGGCGCTGATTCCCGACCACTCGGTATGCAGCTCGCCGCAGTTCGCCGGCGAGATGTGCTACACCCACGTGCTGACGGATTACCGGCTGGCGATCGACAACCTGCTCGACCTGACCCACATCAACTACGTGCATACGGAAACCATCAGTTCGATCGCGGTGGCCGAAACGCCGCCGGCCATCACCGTGGACGAGCGCGAAGTGCGCGTGAGCCGGGTGCTGCGCAAGGAAAAGAATTCGCCGCTGCTCAAGAAAATGATGGGGCTCGACTATATCGACCGCACCCAGGAAGTGATTTTCTGGCCGGTCGGGAATACCCGGGTCGAAACCACCGCGCGCGCGCCCGGCGAAACGGACGGCGCCGCGCTGCGCCTGTTCACGACGTCGATTTTCACGCCTGAAACGGTCGACAGCTGCCACGTCTGGGTCGGCATGCATCGCGATTTTGCGCTCGACAACCAGCCGCTGACGCAGATGATCCTGCAAGAAGTGGTCAAGACCGTGCTCGAGGACAAGGACGTCACCGAACACTTGCAGCAGAACTGGAAACAGAGTGCGCCCATCGTCCACCTCGCGGTCGACCAGGCCGCCGCGGCTGCGCGCCGCATGCTGGCCGACCTGCGGCTGCAGGAGGCAGGGGCGCGCGAGCGGGGCATCGTTGAATTCGACCTGCGCAACGCGGCGCCTGCGGACAGCAGGATGGGCGAAGCCGGCGTCGAAGTCGCCTAGCGGTTGCGGCAAGCCAGGCCGGCCGGCTATCGACAGTTCGTTCGGTGCGCCGGTGTCGATATGACAAGGAGCACACGACCTCGCTCCACGCCATATGAAGAATGCGCAGATCGATATGCGCGCGGCAGTGCGCTGCAGCAAATTGTCTCGCACAGCAATCAAATTGGCCGCCGCCGCAACAGACACGGCACAACGTAATCCATATAGTCGTCTCGTAGATTGGGCGGCCGTGCCGACGGCGCAACGCCAGTCTGCGCTTGGCCGCGCGGCGATTTCCCGGCAATCAGATATCAGATAACGGAGTATCGAATGACATCCAGCTTGAGCATGAGCGAAGCGGCATTGTTGGTCCCGGAACCAGCCGCGCAGGATATCGACATGGATGCGATCCTGCGCCGGCGCGCCGCGGCAACGCCGGACGAGGTCGCTCTGCGATTCCTGAAAAACGGCGAAGACGACATCGCTGAATTGACCTATCGTCAACTCGACTTGCGCGCCGCCCGCCTGGCCCGCCAGCTCAAGCAGCAGCTGGCGCCCGGAGCCCGGGTGCTGCTGGTGCTGGAACCGGGCCTGAACTACGTCACGGCGCTGTTCGCCATTTTCAAGGCAGGCGCCACCGCGGTGCCGTCGTTTCCGCCGGTCGGGACCCGCGCCGTCTCGCGCTTCGCCAGCATCTGCAACGACTGCAACGCGCAGCTGGTGATCGCCGAAGGCAGCTTGCAGGCGTCGGTCGACCGTCTCAATGCGTCGCTCTCCGCCGAAGGAAAATGTCCTGAATGGCTGTTTGTCGGCAGCGATTTTTTCGAAGCGCAGGATGCACAGCACATGCCCGCGCAGGCAGACGACGCCCGACACAGCGGCGAACAATACCCGGCGCTGCTGCAATACACTTCTGGCTCCACCGGCAATCCCAAGGGCGTGATCCTGTCCGCCGCCAACCTGATCAGCAACAGCCGCGTGCTCGATATCCGGCTGGGATCGGCGGAAAAACATATCGGCTTTACCTGGCTGCCGCCCTATCACGACATGGGGCTGATGGGCGCGCTGCTGCTGTCCGTCTACAGCGGATTCACGCTGGTGGTGATGACCCCGGCCCACTTCGTGCAGCGCCCGCTGCGCTGGCTGAAGGGCTTGTCGACGCACCAGGTCACCACCTCGGTAGCGCCCAATTTCGCGCTCGACCTTTGCGTCGATACGATTACCGATGAAGAAATCGCCGAGCTCGACCTGAGCAGGCTGAAGATGCTGTTTTGCGGCGCCGAGCCGGTGCGGCAAGCCACGCTTGACCGCTTCTCGGAAAAATTCGAGGCGGCCGGATTTTCCAGCGCGGCGTTTGTGCCGTGTTATGGCCTGGCTGAAGCCACCCTGTTCATTTCCGGCAAATCGGATCGCAACGCCACGCCCAGGACACTGCTGCTGGACCAGGAATCGCTGGCCTGCGGCCTGGCCCGCCCGGCCAGCGCAGATGCGCTCGCCGCGGCGGTCATCAGCTGCGGCACGGTGGCCAGCGGCCACGCCATGGCCGTGGTCGATCCTGATACCCGCCGACACTTGCCGCCGGGCGCAGTCGGCGAACTCTGGTTCAAGGGCGCCAGCGTGGCGCAAGGTTACCTGAACCAGGCCGAGGCCAGCGCCGAAGTCTTCAAAGCCTTCATTGCCGGCGATCCGCAAGACGGTCCCTACCTGCGCACCGGCGATCTCGGTTTCGTGCTCGACGAAGAACTGTATATCACCGGCCGCATCAAGGACGTCATCATTTTCGCCGGCCGCAATCTCTACCCGCAAGACATCGAAGCCGCAGCCCAGGCCAGCCATCCGGCGATCCGCACCAACGGCGTGGCGGCGTTCTCGGTGACCCGGGACGACTCGGAACAACTGGTGGTGGTGGCCGAGATCCTGCGCTCAGCCAAGCTCAGCGGCGAAGACCTGGAAAACGTCGAAGACGCGATTGCCGCCGCCATCACCCGCAGCCACGGCGTGGCGCCGCATGCCGTGCACCTGGCGCCGGTGTCGACGATTCCGCTGACCACCAGCGGCAAGGTGCGCCGCAGCGCCTGCCGCGACGCCTTCAACGCCGGCGCGCTGGCCCACGCCAAGGCCCGTCCCGCGCCATCGGCGACAGCAGCGGCAACTGAAACCGACAGCACCACACTTTTCCAACAGGGGTAAGCAGTGACCAATACCAAAATTCCGGCGGTGGCGACGCCAGCGCCCGGCGAGAAAGTGCAAGCGCTCAGGGACGGCGACTCCAAGGCGCGCAGGCTGGCTTACCTGACGGTGCTGACGCCGGCTATCGGTTTCGTCGCTGCGCTCTGGTATTCGATCCAGTTCGGCTTCCGGCAGCAAGACATGGCGCTGCTCGGCGTCATGTATTTCCTGACGTCGTTCGGCGTCGAGGGCGGATTGCACCGTTTCTTTTCGCATCGCGCTTTCAAGGCCGGACCGGTGGTCACTGCCGTCATCGGCATCCTCGGCTGCATGGCGGCGCAAGGCCCGATCCTGTTCTGGGCGGCGACGCACCGCATGCACCACGTCTTCACCGACCAGGACGGCGACCCGCATTCGCCGCGGGTGCTGTCGCCCGGCCTGCGCGGGCGCATCAAGGCGTTGTGGCACGGCCATGTGGGCTGGCTGTTTACCGTCAAGCGCAGCAACTGGAGCACCTACGTGCCGGACCTGTTCGGCAGCAAGCTGGTGCTGTTCGTCAACCAGCATTACCTGATCTGGGTGTTCCTCGGCCTGGCGCTGCCGGCCGCTATCGGCGCCGCGCTGAGCGGCATCGAGGGCGCAATCGGCGGCCTGCTGTGGGGCGGCCTGGCCCGCATCTTCCTGCTGGACCAGGTGACCTGGGCGGTCAACTCGATCGGCCATACCTTCGGCAAGCGGCCCAACCAGACCAGGGACACCAGCGGCAACATCGGCTGGCTGGCGCTGGTGTCCGCCGGCGGCGGCTGGCACAACAACCACCACGCCAATCCGGCGCTGGCGCACAACGATTTCCATTTCTGGCAGATCGACATCACGGCCTGGGTGATCCGCTTCCTGGGCCTGGTCGGCCTGGCGTGGGACATCCGGCAACGCCAGAGCACCGATCCGCTGGACCAGAAACTTTTCAATAACGATTAACGTCGGGAAAACGCCATGACTACGCAAACCAATGTCTTACCTCCCAAGCCGGCGAATGCCGCCGGCCCAGCACTGAGGCCGGGTGTCGCGCCGCTCACCGGCACCGGCGCCACCATCAAGCAGGTCACCGCGCTGGTGGTCATGCTGGTGCCGCTGGCCGGCTTCGCGGTAGCGCTGCAGCGCGCGCTGGAAGGACGCATGTCGACCACCGACGTAGTGCTGTTCGCCGTCTTCTATTTCCTCCACATGGGCGGCATCACGATGGGCTTCCATCGCTACCTGGCGCACAAGACATTCAACACTTCGTCCTTTTTCGAAGGACTGCTGCTGATCAGCGGCTCGATGGCGGCGCAGGGACCGATCATGTTCTGGGTCACCACCCACCGCCGCCACCACACCTACAGCGACCAGCACGGCGATCCGCATTCGCCCAACCTGCATGGCCCAGGGCTGCTCGGCCGCCTGCGCGGCATCTGGTATGCGCACATGCCGTGGATGCTGGCCAGGGACGTGTCAGGCTGGAATTTCTTTGCGCCGGACATCCTCGCCAACCGCAAGCTGTTCTTCTACCACCGCACCTACGGCCTCTGGATCGTGCTCGGCCTGGCGCTTCCGGCGGCCATCGGCGGCGCGGTCGGCGGCACCTGGGACGCGGCCTTCAGCGGTTTCCTGTTCGGCGGGCTGGCGCGCATCTTCCTGGCCAACCAGGCTGCCTGGTGCGTCGGTTCGGTGTGCCACATGATCGGCGGCAAGCCGTTCAAGACCGACGACAACAGCGCCAACAACTGGACCGTCGCCATCCTCACTTTCGGCGAAGGCTTGCAGAACAACCACCATGCGTTCCCGGGATCGTACCGCCACGGCGTGAAATGGTGGGAACCGGACCTGAGCGGCTGGCTGCTGGCCGGGCTGGGGAAAATCGGCGTGGTCTGGAACCTGCGCTCGCCTGACGAAAAAGCGATCGAAAAGATGCGGATGCGCGCCCGCTGAACGCTGCAAAAACTCAAACACTTATTTGATTCACATTCATCCCAGGAGAAACCATGTCTCAAGAAAACAAGTCGGGCGGCCTGTTCGGCTTCTTCCGCAAAGGCGGAGAGGAAGTGCAAAGCAATGAGCCCTTAAGCGAAGAAGTGATCCGTCAGTGGCTGGTCAAGCGCCTGGCCAAGCAGGTGAAGGTCGATCCAAGCGCAATCGACACTGCCAAGAAATTCGAGCTGTACGGCCTCGATTCGATCGTCGCGGTGCGGGTTTCCGGCGACCTCGAAAAACTGGTCGAACAGCGCCTGTCGCCGGCGCTGCTGTTCGAACACCCAAGCATCGACGAGCTGAGCGCTCACCTGGCCACCGAACTCGGGCTCAACGCCATCGCATAATCTGGGAGAAATCAATGCCGTCCGCAACTAGTTACCCTTCATCGCCGGGGCCCGAATTCGAGGCGTTCCTGGACAAGAGCAAGACGCTGGAAGGCGCCCGCCTGGCCGAAGCGATTCCTAAATCGTATTTCGAACCGCAAGCCTGGCGCGGCCTGGCCGGTTTTTTCATCAGCTATGCGCTGTATATCGGCGCCATCGTCGGCGTCGCCTATGCGCCGCACTGGGGCTTCTATATTCCCCTGTACATCATCGCCGGGCTGGGCGGATGGGGCTTGCACTGCATCGCGCACGACTGCGGACACAATTCGTTCTCGCGCAACAAGAAACTCAACATCGCCATCGGCCACCTGTCGCTGCTGCCGCTGCTGTATCCGTTCTATTCATGGAAACACGTGCATAACCTGCACCACTTCCATACCAACAACCTCGAACTCGATACCGACTGGCGGCCGATCCCGCGCGACATGTACCAACGCATGTCGTTCGGCCAGCGCTTCGTCTACATGGGCACCCGGACCTGGCTGTTCTGGGCCGGCACCATCAACTACTGGATCGTGTCGGGCTTCCGTCCGGGATTCTTCCCCAAGAAGGATATGCGCAGCGATGTCAAACGCTCGATCGCTTTTGTGGTGCTGGCCTCAGCTGTGTATTTTTCGGCGCTCATCTACTTTACGGGCATCGCAGGTTTCTTCCTGCTGTTCTTTGCGCCGTGGATCGCGATCCATACCTGGTTCAGCGTGACCACGCTGATGCACCACACTTCGGCCGACATCCCGTTCCTGACCTCGGAACACTGGACGCCGAACGCCAGCCGCATGCTGGTCACGACCGACTACCGCTATCCGAAGTGGCTGCTGTTCCTGACCCACAACATCTCCATCCATACCGCCCACCATGTGGCGCCGGTGGTGCCGTTCTATAACCTGCAGAAAGCGCAGACGGCGTTGAAGCAGGCTTATCCGGGCATGATCAGGGAAAAGAACTTCAGCTTCGGCGACCTGCTGTGGGTCATAAAGAACTGCCATTTCTACGATCTCGATTCGGGTTATTACAAGGATTCGGCGGAACAGCGTGCCGTGGTCAACGGCGGCGCCACCTCGGTTCCCAATACCTGATCGTTCATCAACCCGTGCCGGGCCAACCGCAGGACCTGACGACATGACTGACATCACTTCTCCATCGCCGCCGCTGTCGCAACAGCCGGCGGCAGCGCCCACCCCCGGCATCAGCCTCGGCGCCAGCCTGGCAAAGGCGGGTTACCAGCTGGGCGGCATGCTGGCGCCCGGGCTGGCCGGACGGATTGCGGCCGACGCCTTCGGCCGCTCGCGCTCCAAGGGCGGCCGCACCTTGTTCAGGATGCCGCTGGGCGCGCAAACCTTCGAGATCGCCGGCAATGAAGACGTGCGCCACGGCTATCTCTGGAAAAACCAGGGTCCCACCGTGCTGCTGGTGCACGGCTGGGGCTCCGACAGCAGCAGCATGATCGGCTTCGTCAAGCCGCTGCTGGCGCTCGGTTTCCAGGTGGCGTCGTTCGATGCGCCGGCGCATGGCGAATCGGCCGGCAACAAGACCACGATGACGCGTTTTGTCAAAGCGGTCGGCGCCGCCATCAAGTCGCTCGACAATGTGCAGGTCATGGTCGGCCACTCGCTCGGTTCGATTGCCTCGGTGGCGGCCATCGCCCACGCCAGCCCAAGGCATGCGCAAGCAATCAAGCGCATGGTGCTGATCGCCGCCCCGGTATCGCTTTCCACCGTGCTGGAACGCTGGTCGACCAACCAGCACCAGCAGCTGCCGCCTGCCGTGATCGGCAAGATCTACGACCGCCTGCACGTGCAGAACGGCGTCCCGGTCAGCCACTGGGACATCAGCGTGCTGGGCGCGGCCATGGACGTGCCGGTGCTGGTGGTGCACGACGAGCATGATCCGGTGGTGCCGCTGAGCGAGGCCCAGAGGCTGATGCGCAGCCTGAAAAACGTGCGCCTGGAACAGACCTCGGGCTTGGGGCACAGCCGGATACTGTCGGCCGCCCCGGTCAAGGAACTGATCACCCGCTTCATCGGCGAATCCCATCTGACCTCAACTAGCCTGGAACCTAGCAATGACTGAAATAGAAACTGAATTCAAGACACTGATGTGCCTGGTGTGCGGCTGGATCTACTCGGAAAAGGACGGCGCCCCCAGCGAAGGGCTGGCGCCGGGCACCCGCTGGGACGATATCCCGGACACCTGGACCTGCCCTGAGTGCGGCGTCAAGAAAGAAGATTTCACCATGGTGGAATTTTAAGCTGCCGCAGCAGCATCGATTGCAGCAATAGCGTTGCCACAACCGCATGGGAACCTATCAACTTTGACAGGGTGTTGGAATCCGGCGGCGGCGGTAAGATTCCTGACCGGCGCCAGTCGACTTGCAGGTTGTCATCGATACAACTAGAAATGGAAGACACTATGTTTATTCATAATGCATGGTACGTCGCGGCGCTGGCGTCCGACATCAAGGCCGAACTGTTCCCGCGGACCGTCTTGAACAGGCACGTCGTGATGTACCGCACCTCCGACGGCAAACTGGCGGCGCTGGAAGACCGCTGCTCGCACCGGCACGTGCCGCTGTCCAAGGGCTGCCTGGTCGGCGACCAGGTCCAGTGCGCCTACCACGGCATCCGCTTCAATGCGGGCGGCGCCTGCGTCCACATACCGAGCCAGAAAATCATTCCGCAGCGCGCCAGCGTCAAGTCTTTCCCCCTGGTGGAAAAATACGGCTTCGCATGGATCTGGATGGGCGACCGCGACCTGTGCGACGAAGCGCTGATCCCGGATCATTCCGTATGCACTTCGCCGCGCCACGCCGGCGAGATGTTCTACGCCCACGCCAATACCGATTACCGCCTCGGCATCGACAATTTCCTCGACCCTTCGCACGTATCCTTCGTGCACCTGAGCACCGTCATGTCGCAAGCCGTCACCGAAGCCTCGCCGGAGATCACGGTGACGCCGAACGAAGTGCGCGTACGCCGCATCCTGCGCATGGAGAAGAGTTCGCCGCTGCTCAAGAAAATGATGAACCTTGAGCATATCGACCGCATCCAGGATGCCATCTTCTTCCCGGTCGGGAACACCAGGATCGACACCACCGCGCATCCGCCTGGCCAGCCGGAAGGCATCAACATGCGCATCTCGACGCTGGGCATCTTTACCCCCGAAACCGAGACCACCTGCCACCTCTGGGCCGGCCTCTACCGCGATTTCGGCATCGACAGCCAGCCGCTGTCGGACGCCATCGCCAAGGAACTGCGCACCACCATCGCGGAAGACGTGTATATCTGCCAGCAGGCGCAGGCAAACTGGGACAACGACGCCGTGTTCATCCACCTGGCGGTGGACCAGGCCTCGATTGCCGCGCGCCAGATCCTGGACGTGCTGCTGCAAAAGGAAACGCAAGTGCAGCCGCCCGCCCTGGTGAAATCGGCATAACCGCGCCAGCTGCAGGCAACAGGACCAGACCGCAAACCACAACATCCATAGGAGACCGCCATCGTGAGCACCCCCGCCGAACAGTTAGCGCCCACCCCCGAATCCGTCGCCAAGGCGTTCCTCACGCCGCGGCCCGACGAGCGGACCCCGGCCACGGCCGGTTTCGAAGGCGCCAGCCGGGTGGAAACCAACGGCCCGAGCGGCAAGCTGGTGTCCTGGCAGGCAGGCCGCGGCCCGACGGTATTGCTGGTCCACGGCTGGGAAGGCCGTTCCAGCGACATGGCGCCGTTCATTCCGCCGCTGCTTGAAGCCGGCTACCGCGTGGTGCTGGTCGACCTGCCGGCGCATGGCGAATCCGAAGGAACCACTTCGTCGATCCCGGCCTGCGCCGCCGCGCTGCTGAAATTCCAGGACCTGATCGGTCCGGTGTATGCCGCCATCGCCCACTCGGTCGGCTGCGCCCTCACCGTGGAAGCAGTGCGGCACGGCCTGCAGGTCGAGCGCCTGGTGCTGATCGCGCCGCCGGCGCGCTACTTCGATTACGCCGTCGGCTTCGGCGTCCAGGCCGGCCTGGACCGGCACCAGGTGGCGGCAATGATCGCCTTGCTGCAAGAGCAGGGCGTCGATGTCGCCGACGTCGATACGCCGAAAGCCGCCGCCAGCCTCAAGCAACCAGTGCTGATCCTGCATTCGAACGACGACCGCGTGGTGCCGGTATCGCTGGGTATGGAAATCGCAGAAGCCTGGCAAGGCGCCAAGCTGCTCCGCTTCGAAGGCCTGGGCCATCGCCGGATCCTGAAGGCGCCGGAAGTGATCGACGCCGCGCGCGCTTTCCTGACGACCCGCACCAGGGCCGCCTGAACGCAGCCGGAACCTGACTATGCGGCCCGGGCAACGCGGCGCATCACCTCGACAGCAGCAGATGGTCGCGGTACTGCTTGGGCGACATGTTGAACCAGCGCTTGCAAGCCCGGAACAGCGCGCTCTGGTCGGTGAAGCCGAGCAGGAAAACCGTTTCCGAGATCGGCAGCTGATCCTGCCCCAGGTACTGCTGCGCCAGGCTGTAGCGGGTACGCTCCACCAGTTCCTGGAAACTGGTGCCTTCGTCCTGCAGGCGCCTTTGCAAGGTGCGTTCGCTGATGCACAGCGCGCTGGCGATGTCGGCCCTCAACGGCTCGCCGTGCGCCAACCGGCGCATGATCAGGTCCTGCGTCTTGGCGCGGATGCGGTGCTGGTCGAGCCGGCCAAGGCGCTCGCTGGCGTACCTGTCATGCAAGCTTGCCAGCGATGGATTGGATGACGGCAGGGGCGTGGATATGTCTGTCTTTGAAAGAAAGATCCGGTTGGCTGCCGCGCCAAAACGCAGCGGACAGCGAAAGGCGTCTTCGTACGGCGCCCGGTCGACCGGCTCCGGGTGCGTGAATTCGACCGCCAGCGGCCTGATGTCTTGCTTGGTGACCCAGCGGCAGAACGTGACCAGCGTGATCAGGTTGAAATCAAAACGCTGCCGCGGCACGTTTTTCTGCATGTCGCCGTTGATGGCCAGCGTAAACCAGTAGCCGCCGTCCGCTTCGGTGAGCTCGATGGTGGCGGCGTCGGTCACCAGCCGCAGGTAGCAGATCAGCCGCTCCAGGCTGGCGTACAGGTTTTCGCTGGACATCATGGCGTAGCCGACCACGTCGAAGATGGCCGGCGTGGTCACCTCGGGAACCGACAGCCCGATCGCCGGGTTGTTCGAGCGCAGGGCGGCGACTTTCCATAAGGCGCACAGTTTTTCGGTTGGATAACTGGCGTGAGGATCATTCAGCATGGCGATATCCATGCCCGCTTCGGCGAACAGCGCCGGGACATCCAGGCCGACGGCCTTGAACATCTCTGCCACGCCCTTGACCCAGGTAGTGGAGCAGGTCAACGCACTTACCTGGCGATGGCTGGGGTTCATTTTTTCTCCTTTCTTTGCGTCTGTTCGAAAACTGTTGCGATCGCTCGTCAGCGTGGAAATCGGGAAACGGAGATGCCGGGGTCCCTGGCTTGAATGCTCTCGGCTTCCAATGGCAATACGTCAGCGTCAGCAAACCATGCCAGGTCGCATGACGGCTGGACAATCCTGGTCCTATCGATGTTTGGTCCGGTATCGGCTGAGCCAGCCAGACGTCCCGCCCGGCCGGGATGGTATTGATGCGAATGCCGTTCTGTCGGCGCTAAATTGAGCGGCTGTAGTCTGTTACAAAATATTGCTGTAATGCAGCATATGAGCAGGGATACGTGAAATCAACTGACAGTATTGACAGGTCGCCCGGTTTTCACCGGAAAACTGAGCCGCCGCTCTAGCAGCCCCGGAACTGATAGCGTTACCAGGCAAAAAAAATAATGTTTTTGAGAGTCGTGTGCAGAGCAACATTACCGTCTTTCCGGGCAAATTCCGCCTGCCGCCGGATATGCAACAAGAGTGTTAACTCTTGCAAAATCCGCCGCCTCCAGACATTTCCCTTTAGCAATTAAGCATGACAGCAGGTATGATTGTGGAATATTTATCAATTGATATGCCAGCACGATATGTTATTAAAATAATATCTTGCCAGTAACAATTCCATTTCGGGGAATCCCTCATGAGCAGCCTGCTTCAATCCCTGTCGGCCTTGATACAAGGCCGGCAGCATGATCGTATATTGCGCCTCTCCTTCCCGCACGACGACGGTCCGCGGGCGCAGCTGCTGGTCAACAAGCTCGATGCGGTGGAAAGCCTGTCGCGCGACTTTGCCTTTACGGTAGAACTGCTGTCGGATGACGCCAGCCTGGCGCTCAAGGACCTGCAAGGCAAATTGTTCAGCGTCGAGCTGGTGCGTGCCGACGGCAGCCTGCGCTACTTCAGCGGCTACTGCTTTGAATTCCGTTTGGTGAAGACCGACGGCAGCATCAGCTTCTACCAGGCCAGGCTGGGCCCGTGGCTGCAGTACCTGCACCTGCGCAAAGATAACTACATCTTCCACGGCAAGACCCTGCGCGAGCAGCTCGACAGCATCTTCAGCGACTACGGCACGCTGCCCGACTGGGATTTCCGCGTCAGCGGCGAAGACCCGGCGATGACCGACGCCTTCCAGTTCAACGAATCCGACAGCAACTACGTGCACCGCCGCCTGGAAGCCGCCGGCCTGCTGTATTACTACGAACACACCGCGCAAGGCCACAAGCTGATCGTCACCGACGACTCGACGCAGGCAGCGGCAATCGACGGCGGCCCGGAGATCCGTTTCCAGCGCCACGGCGGCGCCATCGAGGAAGACGGCATCGGCGAGTTTTCGCCGGTGCGGCAGATCGTGCCTGGCTCGGTGTCGCTGTCAGCATTCAATTTCAAGAGCCCGGTGCCGATCAACGCCGGCGTGCCGACGCTGAACAAGCAAGGCAATGTGCTCGACATCGAATCCTATGAATATGTCGGCGCCTACGGCGTCAAGAACGCGCAGGACGCCGACAAGCTGTCGCGCTTGCGCATGGAAGAAATCGAAGCGGCAGGCAAGCACTTTGAAGCGGCAGGCAATAACCGCTCGGTCCTGCCTGGACGCTGGTACCGGCTGACCGGGCACTTTGCCTTTAATCCCTTCGGCAGCAATGAAGAAGCCGGCAAGAGCGAATTCCTGATCCTGACCGTCCACCACAAGGCGAGCAACAATTACCTGCAGCAGGCCAGCGAGAAGGCCGACTACAGCAACCGCCTGACCTGCATCCGCAAGAGCATCCCATGGCGGCCGGGCCGCGGCTTCAACAGCAGCGCCACCAGGATCCTGTCGCCGCAAACCGTCACAGTGGTCGGCCCGTCGGGACAGGGCAGCATCCACACCGATGAATACGGCCGCATCCGCGTGCAGTTCCATTGGGACCGCATCGGCAACAACGATGAGAAGAGTTCGGCATGGGTGCGTGTCGCCAGCTCATGGGCCGGCGGCGAGCTCGGCGCCAAGTCGATTCCGCGGGTGGGATCGGAATGCGTCGTCCAGTGGCTCGATGGCAATCCGGACCGGCCTATCGTCACCGGCAGCGTCTACAACCAGCGCAACATGCCGCCGTGGAAGCTGGCGACCCAGCAGCCGCTGACGGGCTTCAGGAGCCGCGAGCTGACGCCCGACGGCGGCAACCAGCCAGGCGGCCGCAGCAATCACCTGATCCTGGACGACTCCAACGGAAAAATCCAGGCCCAGCTCAAGAGCGATCATCAGCATAGCCAGCTGAGCCTGGGGCATATCACCCGCATCGAAGACAACGCGGGCCGCAAAGATGCACGCGGCGAAGGCTGGGAATTACGGACCGACGGCCACGGCGTGGCGCGTTCGGCCAAAGGCATGCTGATCACCACCGAAGCCCGCGGCAGCGCCGCTTCGCATATCAAGGACATGGGCGAGACCGTGCAGCGCCTCACTTCCGCGCGCGACCAGCATGAAACGCTGGCCGACATGGCGCAGCAGGCAGGGGCACAGGAAAAGCAAGGGCAGCAGGTCGATATCGCGAAAATCCTGAAGGCGCAGAATGATGCGATCAAGGGTAGTGGGGGCGGCGACGGCAGTTTCCCTGAGTTGTCGGAACCGCATCTTGTTCTGGCCAGTCCTGCCGGCATTGAGACCACGACTGCACAATCGACCCATATTGCGAGCGGCGAAAATACGGTGGTCACCACAGGCAAGAGCTTGTCCATCGCCAGCGGCGACAGCCTGTTTGCCACCGTCAGCCAGACATTCAGGTTGTTCGTGCACAAAGCCGGCATGAAGATGATCGCGGCGGCTGGCGATATCGATGTGCAGGCACTAGCGAACGGCATCAATCTGCTAGCCAAACTGAACATCACGCACACGGCCAACCGCATCACCATCACCGCCAAGGAAGAAGTGCTGATCAACGGCGGCGGCAGCTATGTCAAGTACAACGCGGCCGGCATCGAGCACGGCACCAACGGAAATTATGTCGCCCACGCCGCCACACACAGCTTGCCAGGGCAGAAAAATTTACCGGTTCCCGTGCCATTTTTCCCAAAAGACGTTTGCATCGAATGCTTGTTAAAAAGAGCCGCGCATCGCTCCGCTTTGGTCAATAAGGGAGGATGAGCATGAGCCTGGATGACTTTAAAAGACACCTGCGCGCGTTTCCGGCTACACCAGATTTGTATTTCTATGTACTGGCAGATTCCGCACAGGATCCGCAACTGCCCGCGATGTTTCACAAGGTGACTCCGCACACGCGGAGCCAATGCCTGCTGACGTATGTGCAGGGTCCGGACCTGGAGGCAGCCGCTCCCCACCTGGCGACGCTGCCGCCATTTGAAGAGAACGAAGGAGGCATATGGCCGCTGCTGTTCGGCTATGCGCCGCAACACCCTGCCAGCGTCAGCATCATCGCCAGTCCTCTGCACTTCGATGCACTCTATGCGCATTTGCATCAATTTACCGAAGTCATCCTGCCGGACAAGGATCAGATGATTTTCGCATTCTGGGATCCGGCAATCCTCGGCACTTTGGTAGGACAGAAGGATGACACCACACTGCATCTGGCTGGCCCGGTACTGACTGTGCGCCAACGCGCAAAGCTGCTGGAAGGCATAAGTGCGTGGTGGTATTGGGGGCGTAATGGCGGACTGCACCAGATCAAAGGTTCAGGCAACGAGTTTGCCCCGAACGACACCAAGCTGCCGCTCAGGCTGATAGAAGCCCAGGTGGAAATGCTGGTGGAAGCCAGCGTGCCGGATCATCTTCTTGGCTATATCAAAGAAAACAAACCTGAGCTGTTGATCGAGGTGCCGGAACAGGAACAATACTCGCGCGTTGAGAAACATTTGCTGGAAGCGCGTAAATTGCATTTATTCGGCATGAGAGACATGCTCAATTACATTTGCGCGGCATTGATCTACGGTGATCGGCTGCGGCAGGATGGCGCCATTGAGGCATTGCTGGCGCAGGTCAAGGCTGGGCAGATCAGTTTGACGGACGCATTGGAGCAGTTTCCATGAAATCCTGGCCTGGCAAGAAAGCTCGGATCTATGCCTTGATGCTTGGCGCTGCGTTTTTTTTGACTGCCTGCGAAGAAATCGGAACATTGGGCCAGGCCCTGGAAATATTATCTGTCTTGTTTTTAGTGTGCGGTCCGTCGGTCATCCTTACCTGGTTTCTATCCAAAAAACTCGGCAAGGACTATAAAGCACAACATGGCGTGGCAATCGCCCTTTGTGTTTTATCGGTCGCCTTGACGTTCCTGGTCGTCCCGATGTTCGTGCTTGCCCCCGCTGGCGTAATGCTTTCCGTCATCAGCTGGATTAAATTCAAGCGTCAAATGGATCAAAAGGGTGAAACGGGGTACTGGATCGCAGGTTTGCTGAATGCCATACCATTGCTGTGCACGACATCAATCGTGTCCTTTCAGGTTTATATATTTCATACCGCACGCTGGAATTAACAATGAAACTCATGACTCGTCGCAAGATACTTGGCAACATGCTGGCACTTGGATTGTTTGTTCCGCTCTTCGCTTGTGGAGAAGGAAGCCAAAAAGGAAGTTTATTTATGAAAAAGGAAATCGTATTAGACGTCGTGTTATTCAGCTACATTGACAGGCCGATTTTTGATGTGCTTCTCAACCACAGTGATATTGGACTAGCCAATGCATATGGCGGAGGAAGAGCGGTGATGACTGACGTCAAGATTCCCCTCGGAGCACAAGCTTTGACCTGGCGCCTGGGTGGCCCACGAGGGATGGCGCGTAATGGCGATACTGTAACTGTCAAAAATCCTCTAAACCTTACGTCTGACCAGATTCCGTCCGATGCTCGTTATCTTGGCGTTTATATTTACCCCGACGATACCGCTGAATTGACAATTTCCCCGCACTTCCCTGAGCCAACCCCCAAGGGAGAAAAGATCTATAAGGAGAAACATCTTTATGGCCGATGAAAAAGAAAGTCTGCAAGCGGCACAAGCATCCAACCGTGATGTGCCGGCAGATCCCCCCAGTCCAAAACAGGATTGTTCGGATATCGTCAATATCAGCATATTTTTTGATGGTACCGGCAACAACAAGAAGGATGACGAAGAACCGAAAAAGTGGAGTAATCCCGCACGTCTATGGCGTGCCGCTTCGATGTCCGCTGACTTGTCCAATGCAATTTATCCGATTTATGTTTCAGGCGTCGGTACACCCTTTAACGGCAAGGCGGCCAACTGGCTGGATAGCCTGTTGGTCCCTGTAGAGGATAGCTTGCCGGGCAGCGTAGGTGGTGCGGGCGGAACCCGCCGCACAGAGTTTGGACAAGACAACGTCAATGAAACGTTGCGCCGCGTATTGCTCGATAACGCACAAAAATTGAACGCAACGACGAAGGCTTATGCAGATAAAAGCAAAAACGAAAGCCTGAGCGAGCTTAGCAAAGCGCTCGCCGAACATCGATTGATCAAGATGATCAATCTCTCCATCTTCGGCTTTTCTCGCGGAGCGGCGCTGGGACGCGCATTCAGCAACGATTTTTTAAAAAAATGCAAAACGGATAAAGCCGGCCAGCTGACCTATCAAGGTTATCCAATCCGCATGCATTTCATGGGATTGTTCGATACCGTAGCATCGTTTGGCGTACCGGCTGGAAACATGGATTCCCTGTTTACGGAAAAGAATCTCAAGGTCCCAAGCCAGGTAGAGCGGTGTGTTCATTATGTCGCGGCGCATGAAATACGCTTCTCTTTCCCTTCAGACTTGATTCGTCAGCATGGCAAACTGATGCCAAATTGGACAGAGATCGTCTACCCCGGCGTACATTCGGATGTCGGCGGCGGTTATGAGCCGATCAGCCAAGGCATGACCAACAACTATGCTCGAATTCCCATGCGCGACATGATGAGCGAGGCCGTAAAATCCGGCGTACGAATGCTCGCATATGGTGACATTGAAAAAATCAACGCGACATTATTTGATGAACGCTTCGCAATAAAGCCTGAGGCAGAAAAAGCATACAAAGACTATATGGCATCGGTGTCCCCTGGCGGAACGACTGAGCAGATCGTCGCAACGCATATGAAGGCTCTGTATTCTGCATATGGCACGATGTCGCGTAAAGGAATTAAAACACCTGATCAAAAATGGGATATAGGCCATGCGTTGATAGGCCACGTGAGCATGGAACGCGAAGTGCGGGCCTTGCGCAGCCGCATGTCTGGTGGTGGATTAATGTTGCAGCAATCCATGATGCCTACACAAGCTTTGCAATTCTCGGGAACGGAATATGGGCAAATCGTGAGTCCCGAGGCCTGGCGCCTGCAAGCGTGGGACAGTACCGCCAGCGCAGCCGTACTGGCGCTCATCGGCAACTATGTGCACGATTCAAAATATGGCTTTTTATACAGTGCAGAACCGTTCAGCTATTTCCGGCCGCGCGGCATGGCCGAATCCAGTCACAATGTTCTGGCTCAAGGCTTGCAATGGCTGGATCAAAACATAGACGCTGCCAAAGAAGGCGTCATCAAGATTTATAACGGCGCCGCTGGCGTCGTTGTAGAAACCTGGCAGGCAGGTAAGCTGATAGCAACCAAGACCTATAAAGTCGGAGAAAAATTCGTGGTCGATACTGTCCAGGCTGGAGAAAAATATACTGTAGAGGTATATCAAACCAGCAAAAAAGTAGTGATCACAAAAATAGAAGAAGGCGAAAAATTCATCGTCACTTCGATTGATACGGCAAAAAAAGAAGCTTCTTCAGCATACGATGCTGCGAAAAAGGAAGTGTCATCGGCATATGACACGGCAAAGAAAGAAGCATCCTCGGCATATGACACTGCAAAGAAGGAAGCGTCATCGGCGTACGATGCTGCAAAAAATAAGGCCGCCGATCTTGCGAAACAAGCGCAGCAAGGCGCTCAGCATGCATCCGACGTAGTCGGCAAGGCGGTTGACGACGGCACCAAGGCTATCGAAGATAACTGGAAGGCAGCCAAGACTTTGCTTGGCTGGTGATGAAATCGATCAACACGTTATTACCCTCACCGTAACTGCCAATTTCTGCAACGGCCACGGATAAGGTCAAGCGGCAGATAGATCAGAAAGGTGGGCTTGGATATCGGGTCGCGGCGTTATTGAATGTCATATCTTTGCTATGCACGACATCGATCGCGTCTTTTCAAGTTTACATATTTCATACCGCGCGCTGGAATTAACAATGAAACTCATCGCTCGCCGCAAGGTGTTGCGCGACATGCTGGCACTTGGATTCTTTGTTTCACTCTCCGCTTGCGGTGAAGGAAAACAAAGAGGAGCTTTATTTACAAGGAAAGAAGTCGTCTTGGATGTCGTTCTCTACAGCTATTTAAATCATCCGATATTCGACATATATATAAATGGAGCTGATTTAGGTGTCGCAAATTCTTATGGCGGAACAGGCGTCATCACTGGCGTTTCGATCCCTTTGGGAGCGCAGACTCTGACTTGGCGCGATGCTGGCTCTGGCGCGACATTCGCTGTTAAAAATTCCTTGGACCTTGCTCCAAATCAAATCCCACCACGTGCGCGCTATCTGGGTGTTTACCTTTATCCGGACCGTACTGCAGAATTCACTTTCAGTGAACACATGCCAGAGACAACTCCGCGAGGACGTCACATTCTCGAGGAAATTACCGTGCCATTTCAAAACAATAGCCCTGGCAGCACCAAATTTTCTGGAACATAAATATACATTTCCTTTCCCATCGTCGCAACGTTTATAGCTACGGTGCTACATGCGCTACTTCTGTTACTTTTTGCTCACACCGTTTATTCGCTTATGCACACGAGTTTTCTATCTTGAACAGCCGATGAATATTAAAAAAAGTTTGCCGTTCATACTAGCAGTCCTTTCTTTTTCGTCATTTGCTCGGGACAATGGGGAAGGTTTTGTGCAAGGGAATTCAGATGGGGAAATTTATCTGTACACAACTGAAACGATCAGAAATGACGACAAAATTCTGATCCAATACCCGACAAAAAATGGTGGCATTGAGTGTTGCAAGGCAACCTCATCTGTTGGGAAACTAGCGTCACAAACTGACGTTACCGATGAACTGAACGGAAGTGAGGTCCATGTCTACAAACTTGAGCACCAATACGTAAAACCTTTCGTCGGTATCGCCGTGTTTGGAGAAGCCGGTTCTATCAGACAGAGCTCATCAGGTTTGAACATTAAATACGGACAAACATTCGTTAGAACCTGCTCGAGCCAGGAAGGCATTCACCTCCTTGCAACAAAGCACGGTGATCTCAAAACCCACTTATATTTACCTCTTGGATACGACGTGGCGCCCACGTGCGACATTCCAACAAAATGATCGCAGAACCTCTGCGAATATATATAGGAGCTCACCATGCCGATCATGTGCTCGACCACTAGGCAATGCTGCCTGTTTCTCGTAATGACTCTCCTCACCGGCTTTGTTTATGCTGAGCCCGTCGCAGATGGCAACATGCTGAAAAAATACAGGGAGTCGTTTAATACATCAGCGTATCCAATCAAGTACATCTTTGTCGATGCCGAAGGAAAGAATAGAGACAATGGATGCTGCAGTTCAAATGCACCAAAAAAAATTTATATACTGGATATATCAGCTAAAGAATCTTCCAGTTTCATTTACTCGCCTGAAGTGAATCATTTAATCAAGCAGAATTTCGAGATAACAATAGACGACACGTCCGTGATTTCAACGCCAGAAGTAGATTATCTTGTGCTGACAATGTCGCGGCCGCATGAATACAATCCAAAATCGGTAGGTTGTGCCGTGGGAATGGGCGAAGACCGAGCATATTTAATCTCTGTAGCGAATAGCCGCGTCAAGGTGTTGAACCGAGAATTTTTTAATTGCGCAGGTTCCTACAAAATGGTCCATCGCGATGGACAAACCGGTTACGAAATCCTTGAATACCGCAAGGGCAACGATCAGCCTCAGTCCGTGCTGTATGTCCTGCAAGACAGAAAACTAATACGAAAAGAAAACGGCCCTTACAAGGAAGATCGCTAATGGCAAAGATAAACTTTGGGACTGTTCCGTGCCTTCTTTGAAATCAACATTGGTCCTGCTGTTGAGCCTGTTTACCTCTTTACTGCGCAACGTCAGCCTGGCATTACTTGGCGGGCTCCTTTGGCGAAAAGGTGATGAATTCACAAAATTCCCCGAGCCCACACGACGGGCGATCAATGTGAATGATTTTTTGGGAAAGACGCGCAGTTACGCAAGAAGCCAGCTCGGACTGTCCTATACGAGTTGGAGAATGGATGGGCACTATTGCATGACGTGGAGAACCAATATTCCTGCGGTCACTGCCTATTTCTTCGATGATAAATGCGTCAGGATGGATATCGACGACACATGGCATCTGCGCGCGAAGGATGAAGCCACTCTTTTAGAGCAATTCTCAGATCCCGACCGTTTTGTGGGAATGTCCATTGAAAAGATTAAGGCCATTGTGGGAACTCCGTCGAACTACGGCAGCTTTGACTTTGGCGACGAGGTATATGAATGGCAGCAAAAGAAAGTATGCGTTTCTGTCTGGTGTAATAGTGGGACATGCACAAGCGTAGGAATTTCCAGAAAATAGCGCATCACATATTCGATTATGTACCCACGCATCTTGTTTTCCCGACGCCTCACAATCCAACGCTCACCACAGATTGAATGTTAAACACATCGGCAAAACAAGTTACAGAATGTGCACAAACCCGCACATATCATTGCTGAACATTCTTCCACATTAGCCACTCCCGATTCCACGCCAATCCCACCTAAACACACGCCGCACAAGCCCCACAATCAATATCCAATACGGTATCGATGCCATGCGAAACTTCATTGGATATCTGCCGTGGTGCCTCATACAATCGGCGCATCCTTCAACCCGGCGCGCCACCACTCCCTCCACCCGACACGCGCTGCCGGAACAAAATAATCCGCAAAATTTTTCTCAGCAGGTGACGTAGCTTCAACAATCCACGACAAATCCACAAAAAAAGGAGACAGGCGATGAAAAGAAGAGACTTCCTTGGCTATGCAGTAGTCACGCCGCTGCTGGCGGCTTGCGGTGTCGGCGGCGAGGACGGCGCGGCGGCCATTGCCCCGAGCGCAAAATCGTTTGCCGCTGCCGGCAATGCCACCAACGCCGTGTTCGCCAGCGGCGGCAACCACACGCTCTCCTGGAACAGCAGCGGCAACTGGTTCATGGACGGTTCGGCGTTCCAGTTCTTCGGCGGCGAGATCCATCCGGCGCGCGTCCCTTCGCAATACTGGGACCACCGCATCAAGATGATCAAGGCGCTGGGCTGCAACACCATCTCGATCTATCTCATGTGGAATTTCCACGAACTGTCCGACGGCTCGTTCGACTTCAGTTCGCCCGACAAGAACATGGGCCACTTCATCGACCTGTGCGCGCAGAACGACATGTGGGTGCTGCTGCGCCCCGGCCCCTACGTCTGCGCCGAATGGGATTTCGGCGGCCTGCCGCCGCGCATGCTGGCCGATCCGCAGTTCCGGGACAGCGCCGGCAACCTGCAGATCCGCGGCAACTTCGCCAGTTACATGGCGGCCGTCAACAGCTGGAACACCGCGCTCTACAACAATGTAGTGAAGGGCCGTACCCTCGCAGCCGGCGGTCCGATCATGCTGGTGGCGGTGGAGAACGAGTACACCTCCTGGTCACCCGACGACGGCACCTATCCAAACGCCATCGCGCAGCAATGGACAGCGCTCGGTTATGCCGAAAAATTCTGTGTGTGCGACGGTTATGCCAACGGCTTCAAGAACAACCATATCACCCTGCCGGCCAACACCGCCTACGGCATGACTGCGGACGGCGCGTCGGCCGGCAACTATGCGACCGCCGCCGGCAATTACGGCGTAGGCGCGTTCGGCGCGGAGTGTTATCCGGGCTGGATCTGCCATTGGGGCGACACCAGCCAGACCCTGCATGTGGGGGATTTCGTGAGCCAGGTCACGGCGCTGACCACCTCAAAGTGTTCGTTTGTGCTGTACGTGGCGCATGGCGGCACCAACTTCGGGTTTACCGCCGGCTCCAACGGTGTCAGCGATTCCAGCAGCCAGGGAACCATCACCTCTTACGACTACGGCGCGCCGGTCTCGGAATCCGGCGGCGCCAATGCGAATTTCTCGCCTATCCAGGCGGCCTATGTCGCCAACGCATCGTACAGCGTGCCGTTTGCCGCCACGCCAGCCGGCATCCCGCATATCAACGACGGCGATATCGCGGCGGTGCCGAGCAGCCAGCTGACCTACTGCGGCTTGCTGCCCGGCCTCAACCTGGCGATCCAGAACCGGCTGCCGCAAACCATGGAAGCGATGGCGCTGGCGCTGAACAAGAACCAGCCGGCCAGCGCCGGCGTGTATCCCTCGGGCGTGGCGGTTTACCAGACCACGCTGCCGGCATCCGGCGGCAACTTCACCCTTACCTTTGACCGCGCTCCCGACTATGCGCTGGTGTTCGTCAACGGCGTGCGCGCTTCCAGCCAGGTGCTCAGTACGGCATCCAACGGCGCGCTGTCTCCGACTACATCGCTGACGATCAGCAACGCCGCGCCGAACGCCACGCTGCAGATCGTCTGCATGCCTTTCGGACGGGTCAACTACGGCGCCGGCGGCATGAATGCCGAGGGCAAGGGATTGTCGCTGAACGTCTACGCTAACGGCGCCGCGCTGACCAACTGGAGCATGGCGCTCGCGCCCCTGTCGTCGGCGCAGGTCGCGGCGCTCACCTTCAGCGCCACGGCGCCTGCCGGCAACCAGCCGTTCTTCGCCAAGGCCACGGTCAACATCGCCACGCCGCAAGACATGTATATCGACATGTCCGCCTGGGGCAGCGGCTACGTGTTCGTGAACGGCTACAACCTGGGCCGCTACTGGACCGCCGCCGGCCCGCAGAAGCGGCTGTACTGCCCCGGCGTGTGGCTGGCCAGCGGCAGCAATACGATCGTGGTGTTCGAATTCATCCAGGGCAGCGCCGGCAGCCTGAGTTTCTACGGTGCGAGCGGCATGCCGCAGAATATCACCAGCCCCGCCAGCACGGCAGCGGTGCCGCCGCCTGCCGCCAACACCTATTTCCTGCAGAACGTCAACAGCGGCCTATACCTGGACGTGATGCCGGCGGTAGCGGGATCGGCCTACACCTATCCCGGCGTGCAGCCGCTAAGCGCCGCCGCGACACAAGGCTGGACGGTGAGCACCGACAGCTTCGGCAACCTGAAGATCGTCAACGCCAGCACCGGCGCGGCGCTGGATGTGGCCAACAACAGCACCGCGGCGGGCTCCTCGGTGATCCTGTACGCGGCCAACGGCGGCGCCAACCAGAGCTGGAAAGCGGCCGGCATCAGCACCGGCATCTACACCCTGGCCGGCAAACAAAGCCAGCTGCTGCTGGACATCAACGGCGCATCCAAGGCGCCGACATCGATCTCGTCCACCAGCGCATCCGCCAACATCGTCATCAACCCGGCCGACAATCCCAGCCAGCAATGGCCGTTCAGCCAGCAATGGCGCTTCCTGCCGGCCATCGTCAACAACGGCGTCTACACCATCACCAGCGCCATCAGCAGCCTGCTGCTGGGCGTCTACCAGGGCGGCACGGCGGCCGGCACCCGGCTCGGCATCGCCGCCGCTACCGGCGGCCAGGAGCAGCAATGGCGGCTGACCATTTCCAGCGGCAACTGGCAGCTGACCAACATCAAGAGCGGCCTGGTGATGGACGTGACCGGCCAGAAGACCGACAACGGCACCGCGCTGGAAATCTGGCAAGGCAACGGCGGCGCCAACCAGCAGTTCGCGCTGGTGCCGCGGCCCGATGGCGTGAGCTACGGGATCAAGGGCGTGCAAAGCGGGCGCGTCATCGACGACAACAATTCGGGCACGTCGCCCACCAGCTACGGCACCACCAACGTGTCTGCGATTACGCTATGGGATGACAATGGCGGCGGCAACCAGAGCTGGAAGTTCACCAAGGTGGGGTAGCCGCAAAACGGCCGGCGGCGATCATTGCAACGCATAAAGATGGCATGCGTAAAATGATCGCCGCACTTTGCGATGGACGCCGGCATACAGTAGTAAGCTAGCGGCATCTCAATTTTCCACACCCAGCATAATGGCCGACCTGAAAGCCTTGTCAATTTCCGGTGATTCGGACACCGCCGACACTTCCGCCCGCCGCCGTTCCCTGATCGCAGCCTGCAGCGCCCACGCGGTGCATGACGGCTTGACCGACCTCATCTATGTGCTGCTACCTATCTGGCAGGCGCAGTTTTCCATCAGTTACGCACTGGTGGGACTGCTGCGCGGATCCTATTCCGGCATGATGGCCGGTTTCCAGCTGCTGGCCAGCCGGATGGCAAAACGCTGGGGACGGGAACGCATGCTGGTGGGAGGAACGGCGCTGGCCGGCGCCGCCTACCTGGTTGCCGGCCAGGCCGGCGGCCTGACGGTGCTGCTGATTGCACTGTTGCTCGGCGGTCTCGGAGCCAGCACCCAGCACCCGCTGGCGTCTTCATTGATCACGGATACGTATGAGGCCGGCGGCGGCGTCAAAGAAGCGCTGGCGCAGTACAACTTTGCCGGCGACATCGGCAAGACGCTGATCCCGGGCATGGTGGGCCTGTTGCTGGTGGTCGTCAGCTGGCAGGCCAGCGTTACGCTGATGGGCCTGCTCGGACTGGCCGCGGCCGGCCTGCTGTGGTGGCTGATTCCGGCACACGAAGAACAAACATCCAGCAAGGGCAAAACCGCCAAGGCAATCACCGGAACCGGTTCGGCCACAGGATTGCGCGCGCTGCTGCTGACCGGCACCCTGGGCAGCGCGGTGCGGATGGGCTTCCTCACCTTCCTGCCATTCCTATTGAAAAGCAAAGGAGCCGGCACGACAGGCATCGGTCTCGCGCTGTCGCTGCTGTTTGTCGGCGGCGCGTTCGGCAAACTGCTGTGCGGTTACCTGGGCGCGCGCATCGGCATGATGAAAACGGTGTGGATAACCGAATCCGCCACCTCGCTATTGATCTTGCTGGCGGTGTGGCTGCCGCTTGTCGGAATGATGGCGATGCTGCCGCTGCTGGGGCTTGCTTTGAACGGGACGTCTTCGGTGCTGTATGGCGTGGTGCCGGAACTGGCCAGCGCCGGCAAACGCGAGCAGGCTTTTGCGCTGTTCTATACCTGCACCATCGGCGGCGGGGCACTGTCGCCCGTGTTGTTTGGCCGGCTGGGTGACGTTGCGGGAGTTTCCATTGCGTTGATTACCCTGGCGGCGATCCTGCTGTTCACGTTGCCGTTGTCGTGGCTGGTGCAGAAAGAGGTGGGCGGTTGATTGCCGGGTATCCGCATCAAAGCTGCGGCTTCGGCGATAAGGAGCTCGGTTCAGTTCTGCCTGGAAATTCCAGCATTTTCATGCAAACCGACAGCCTGCCTTAAGAATCCATTTCCATATTTTCATCTACAACAATTACAGCTTGACTTAAAGTTATCTTTAACTTGTATCCTGGCCAGGAACGCGACTCGGCACATTGCTCAAATCACGTCATCCGGTCGATGGAATGTCATTTATAAATGAAAGATCAAGGAGCCGATATGGAAGCAAGTTTTTGGCATGAAAAATGGAAACGGGGCGAAATCAATTTCCATCAAAGCGAAGCAAACCCCTTGCTGACAGCCCATTTTGAAAAATTAAGCCTGGCAAAGGGCAGCCGCGTATTCCTGCCGTTGTGCGGCAAGACACGCGACATCGCATGGCTGCTCGCCAACGGTTATCGCGTTGCCGGCGCGGAGTTGAGCGCGCAGGCCATTAACGACCTGTTCAAAGAACTCGGCTTGGCGCCGAACATATCCAAGGTGGGAAATTTGACCCGCTACAACGCTGACAATATCGACATATGGGTGGGCGATATTTTCGACGTGTCTGCGGAATATCTTGGCTCCGTCAATGCGATATACGATCGCGCCGCCTTGGTCGCGCTGCCGGCCGACATGCGAAAACAATATGTCGCGCACCTGATGCAAATAACCGGCGCGGCGCCGCAGCTGCTGATTTCTTACGTGTACGACCAATCGAAGATCGACGGCCCGCCGTTTTCCGTGAACGAGGATGAAGTGAGGCGGCACTATGGCGCCGCTTACCAATTGACGCCGGTTGAGATCAAGGACGTGGCGGGCGGATTAAAGGGAAAAGTTGCGTCAACGGAGACCGTCTGGCTGCTCCAGAAATCCAACAGATAACGCGGTGAGGACCAGCCGATACGGCGACAGTATCCAAGTCGGCCTCAGCCATCGCGTACGAACGATTTTCGCTGAGGCCCCCTTACTTATTGCTTATCCGCGATCAGCTTGCCAGCCTTTGCCCAATTTTCACGCGACACTTCGCTGATCACGATATCCACGCTTTCCGGCGGACAAGCTAAAGTTTCGACAGCAACCCGGGTCACTTCGAGAACGAAGGCGCGTTTTTGCTCCAGCGTGCGGCCGGGGTGCATTTCCAAACGTAAGATAGGCATGACAGTTCCTCTATAAACGACACCCCGGATAGGGCGCCAACACCCTCAGTGTCACTCAGTTCTGGATACGGATAAATATGCAATAATTTCGATCATTCCAAACCCATAGGTTCTTAATCATGGACAAACTGGCTGGCATGACAATGTTTGTACGCGTGGTGGAAAGCGGCAATTTCACTGTCGCGGCGGCAGCCAGCGGCGTTTCTCCCACCATGGTTGCGAAACATGTCCGGACGATTGAACAACGGCTCGGCGCACGTTTGCTCCACCGCACCACACGCCGGCAACAACTGACAGAAGTGGGCCGTCTCTATTACGAACGCTGCAAGCGCGTGCTGTCCGAAGTGGAGCTGGCTGAGGCCAGCGCTTCAGAGCTGCAGGCCAGCCCGCGCGGACTGGTCAGGCTAGTTGCTCCGGTGAGTTTTGGCAGCCAGAGCCTGGTTCCTGTATTGGCCGACTACCTGGCCCGCCATCCCGAAGTCGACGTAGAACTGACGCTGGACAATCGCGTGCCTGACCTGATCAATGAGGGTTACGAGTTGGGCCTGCATATCGGCGACATCGACACAGCCGGGCTGGTCGCGCGGCCGCTACGTCCCTATCGCCGGATACTGGCGGCAGCGCCAAGCTATCTGGCCCAGCATGGGCAGCCGGAGCACCCGGAACAATTGAACGCGCACAGCTGCCTCGGCTTATCGTACTGGCGCCACCATGACCGCTGGCACTTGGTGGGACCTGGCGGTGAAGTGTGCGCCGTAGCGGTAAAAGGCCGGTTCAGCGCAAACCAAGGCGGTGCTTTACGCAATGCTGCCTTGCATGGCGCCGGTATCGTACTCCAGCCTGAAGTGCTGCTGGTCGACGATCTGGCAGCAGGCCGCTTGGTGCCGGTGCTACCGGCCTGGTCATATAAGCCCACGCCAATGTATTTGATTTACGCGCAGGATAGCCGTCCGACGGCAAAATTACGCAGCGTAATCGATCTGCTGGTACAGCGTTTTGGTCTTGACGGATAATCGGTTCCGTCAAGGACTCCAGACCAAGATCCTTGGCCTGTTCCTTCCGCCCGCAAGCGCGGCGCGGATGGTGCCGCGGTGTATCCTGTCGCCATGGATTCCCTGATAGCCGCCTCCGCGCGGGCTCTCGCCGCCGGCGATGCGCTCGGCGCACTCAAGCGCGTCGCCCTGCGCGACGATCCCCCCGCGCTGGCCTTGCGCGGCATCGCCATGGCGCAGCTGGGCGAGCACCCGCGCGCCCGTGAGCTGTTGCGGCGCGCTGCCCGCGGTTTCGGCGCCCATGAGGAGCTGTCGCGCGCGCGCTGCGTCGTCGCCGAGGCTGAGGTGGCGCTGGCCGTGCGCGATCTCGGCAGTTCACCGCGCGCGCTGGCGACGGCCCTGGCCGCGCTGGAAGCGCACGGCGATCACGCCAATGCGCTGCAGGCTCGGCTCATCGCGACGCGCAGGCTGTTGCTGCTTGGCCGCCTCGACGAAGCCGAAGCGGCATTGACGCAACTCAATGGACATAACCTGCCGCCGTCCTTGGCGGCGGTGGCCGAACTGGCTGCGGCGGAACTGGCGCTGCGCTCGTTGCGCATAGAACCGGCACGGGCAGCGCTGGCCCGTGCGCACGAGGCAGCCAGTCGCGCGCGCGTGCCGGCGCTGCTGGCCGAGGTGGTGGAAGCGCTGGCGGCGCTTGAGCGTCCCGCCGCCCGACGCTTGTTTGCCGGCGGTGAGCAGGCGCTGCGGCTTGACGAGGTAGCGGGACTACTGGCTTCCGATGCGCTGGTGGTAGATGCCTGCCGTCGCGGGCTGGGCGTCGGCGCCAGCAACGCTTGGCAACCGCTGGCGCGGCGGCCGGTACTGTTCGCCCTGGTGCGCGCACTGGCAGAGGCGTGGCCTGGCGATGTCGACCGGGAAACCTTGATTGCGGCGGCATTCAGCACACACCATCCCGACGAAACACACCGGGCGCGCCTGCGGGTCGAGATCGGCCGCCTGCGGGCGCTCGTCAAGGAACTGGCGCAGATCGAGGCCACCGCGCGCGGTTTTGTGCTCAAGCCACTAGCCGAACGCGCCGTGGTCGTGCTGGCGCCGCCGATAGCCGGCGACCAGGCGTCGCTGGCGGCGCTGCTGGCCGACGGCGCGGCCTGGTCGACCTCGGCCCTCGCGCTGGCCCTGGGCGCCAGCCAGCGCACCGTCCAGCGCGCGCTGGCCGATCTGGAGGCCGCCGGGCGGGTGCGCTCCATAGGGCGGGCGCGCACGCAGCGCTGGCTGTCGCCGCCGCTGGCCGGATTCACGACAATCTTGTTACTCCCCGCCGCGCTCCAGATGGAATAAAGTTGTCTTACGGCGCCGCTTCGAGGCGTGCTGCAAGACAACCGCAAGGAGACAGCAATGACCCGCAAAGCCAGTACAAACAAAGACAAACCCCAGGCCAAGGCGCGCGCGGCCGAGATCGTGCGCGAATACGGCCCCTTCGCCGGCGCCAGCATGATCGCCGGCGTGACCCACGACGGCCAGCGCGTCTGGGCCGCCACCGGCGCCAAGCTGATCGCCTTCGATCCCGAGAGCGGCGAGACCACACGCACGCTGAACTGCCCGTGCGACGCCGGCACCGCCTTCGACGGCACCCATCTGTACCAGATCGCCGAACAGCGCATCGACAAGATCGACCCCGCCAACGGCAATGTGCTGGCCTCGATCCCGGCGCCCGGCCACGGCAACGACTCCGGGATGGCCTGGGCCGAGGGCAGCCTGTGGGTGGGCCAGCACCGCGACCGCAAGATCCACCAGATCGATCCGGCCACCGGCGCCATCCTCCGCACCATCGAGTCCAACCGCTTCGTCACCGGCGTGACCTGGGTCGACGGCGAACTGTGGCACGGCACGTGGGAAGGCGACGAAAGTGAAATCCGCCGCATCGACCCGCACAGCGGCGCCGTGCTCGAACGGCTGGAAATGCCGCCCGGCGCCAACGTCAGCGGGCTTGAATCCAACGGCGCCGGCCTGTTTTACTGCGGCGGCGGAGGCAGCGGCAAGGTGCGCGCTGTGCGGCGTCCGAAAGGCACCGGGTCGTAATCCCCCAAGAGCACGGCGAGCAGGGTCATAGTTTCGGCGCAGCCGAGGGACGCCGCACGCCGGTCTGGTTCAAACACTGTCCTGATCAACCTCAATCCAAGGAGCATGACCATGAAGCTGTATTACATTCCCTCCGCCTGTTCGTTGTCGCCGCACATCATTGCCAACGAGCTTGGTCTGACTATCGAGCTGGTGAAGGTCGACCCCAAGACCAAACGCACCGAACACGGCGACGACTATCTCGCCATCAATCCCAAGGGTTATGTGCCCGCACTGCAGCTGGACGACGGCCGCGTGCTGACCGAAGGCCCGGCCGTGGTGCAATACCTGGCCGACCTGAAACCCGAAGCGCAGCTGGCGCCCGCCAACGGCAGCATGGCGCGCTACCGCCTGCAGGAGATGTTGGGTTACATCAATTCAGAGCTGCACCAGGGCTACCTGCCCTTGTTCTACCCTGAGACCAGCGATGAAACACGCGCCGGGCGCATGGCCCATCTGCGCAAGCACTATGCGCTGATCGACGCCACGCTTGGCTTCACGCCATTCCTGCAGGGCGAACGGTTCAGCATCGCCGACGCCTATCTGTTTGTGGTGACGCGCTGGTCGGCGTTCGTCAACCTCGACCTGTCGCCGTTCCCGCACCTGCAGGCATTCCAGGAACGCATCGCCGCCCGCCCCGCCGTGCAAGCGGCGATGCGCCGCGAACAACCGGCAACCGCCTGACCCGTTGCCATCAGCCAAGGAGCACATCATGAGCACCGCTATTTCCGAAGTAAAGAACCATCCCGTGGTCTCCAGAGAACGCTGGCTGGACGCACGCAAGGCGCTGCTGGCGCGCGAAAAGGAACTGACGCGCCTGCGTGACCAGGTTGCCCGCGAGCGCCGCGCGCTGCCGTGGGAGCGCGTCGAGAAGGATTACGTGTTCGACACCGCCGAGGGCCGGCGCACGTTGTCCGAGCTGTTCGACGGCCGCCGCCAGCTGCTGGTGCAGCACTTCATGCTTGGCCCGGGGTGGGAAGAGGGTTGTCCGAGCTGCTCGTTCATGGCCGACCACAGCGACGGCATGAACGTGCACCTGGCGCAGCGCGATATCACGCTGGTGGCCATTTCGCGCGCACCGCTGGCCGAAATCGAACCCTTCCGCCAGCGCATGGGCTGGCGGTTCCGATGGGTATCGTCGCATGGCAGCGATTTCAACTACGACTTCAATGTCAGCTTCACGCCGGAAGAACGGGCCAAGGGCGAGGTCAGCTACAACTACGCCATGCAGTCCTTCCCGCACGAAGAGGCGCCCGGCGTCAGCGTGTTCTACAAGGATGACGCGGGTCAGATCTTCCACACTTATTCGACCTATGGCCGCGGCGTGGAGGTGATGATGGGCGCGTACAACATGATGGACCTCACGCCCGAGGGGCGCGGCGAGCGGGATGTGCCGCACAAGATGGAGTGGGTGCGTCATCATGACCGCTATGCGACGGGGCCGGCGGCTGGTTCTTGCTGCGCGCATACCTGAAGCACCAGCTATCTGAGCGCAACATGTCGAACCTTTGGCCATGGCTGGCGGTGGCGGGAGTCGGCGCCCTACACGGGCTGAACCCTGTCACCGGGTGGATGTTTGCCGCTGCCTGGGGCGTGCGGTCGGGCGATCGGATGCAGGCGCTGCGGGCGTTGGCGCCGATTGCGGTTGGGCATGTTGCATCGGTTGCGCTGGTGGCCGGTGCGGTGGTGTTTGGGCTGGCTATGGATCGTGTGATGTTGCAAGTCTTGGCGGGCGTGCTGCTTGTGGTGATCGTGGGATATCACCTGGTGGGCCGCAAAACCAAGCGGATCAGGACGCCGGCAGGCCATGTCGGGCTGGCGCTCTGGTCCTTCATGATGTCTACCGCACACGGCGCCGGATTGATGCTGGTGCCGGCGTTCATTCCGCTTTGCATGGCAAACACGCCGGCCCGCGAGATTACCGCATCCGGTTCGCTGATGCTGGCGCTTGCGGCGGTGGGCGTTCACACAGTGACGATGCTTGCCGTCACCGGCGGGATCGCCAATGGAGTTTGCCGCGGCTTTGATGCCGGCGGGCGCGCGCTGCATTACCTCCGGCCGGGGACGCGCCCAGTACGGCATTAAAGGTGATTGACTCCGGCTCCTCTAATCAATTGAACCTGTTTTTCTTCTGAATGTTACGTGCCAATATTGAAATATTAATTAAAAGGCAATATTATGCGGGCTGACGCACTACATCGTCGCCAGGTATTCGGCAAACCGCCAAGCAATACCCGTCATTCGTCTGAAGCAGTTCCTCGATTGAAGACCCATGCTGAACACCGAACTCCGCTTCCTCTTTCTGACCGGCTACGCCGCAGCCAATCATCGCCTGGTCATGCGCAAAGGCGCTCCGGCAATGATCGCGCACCAGCAAGCGGTCGCCGCCGATTTTAGCCGCCTGCCGTTTGAGCTGACCGTCGATGAAAAAATCTACGACAGCTCGGATTGAACCTCATGAACCTGTCTCGCCGCCTGTATACCCGACATAGCTTAACGACCTGTCTGCTAAGTATCGGCCTTTGCTGTTCAGGTAATTCCAACGCGACTTCAAAACCTTACGACGCCGACGCTCAAGTCATCATGAAATATGGCGTGCCCTGTTTTTTTGCGACAATGGCAAACGAAAAACCTCCGAAATTCGGACAGACCATTATGGTTAGCACCAATCGGGGGCAGACTGTGTGGCACATCGATGAAGAACACGGCACGGAACAAGTCCCGTCCAATATTGATCGATGCGTTAAATATGGCACGACTTGGCGTACTGGCGCGACCATCAAAGAACCCATGCCATTGCAGGATGGCGTACCGTATTTTGCCGACATCGGTTCAACTGCACGTTTCCGGGTTACGTTTTGCCTCTCTCGTACCGCTCAGGGCGAGCGTGTACTGACAACGTGGGCTGATGGTGGCTATAAATGTACGGATAAACCATTAAATGATGCAGACAAGCCGTCGATATGGCAACGCATGTTCGGTAAATGAAAACTCAGCTTTCTCTCACGCGGTTTGCTTGCGAAAAGGTTGCCTGACGGAGCACTACGGCAATGCGATTAATCCGGTAACCAATTATTTGCCGACTTTAATCGAGCCATGTTGAGCCACTTGCGTGTCCAGAATGTCACGAACCGCTGCCGCCATTTTAATCAGCGTCGGATAGTCTGCCTTGTTTGCGGCTCGCAGCAAAAAATCCCGTAGTCCTTCCGCAGAAGGCTCCTCATCAAAGTCGAAGAAATTCGCCAAATCAACCTCTAGCTCAGCCCGAATCCGATCCAGGGTTTCCAGCGACGGGTAGTGAGCGCCACGCTCCAGCCGGCTGAGCGAGTTCGTATCGATCCCAACCCGCCCAGCCAATTCCTCCTGCGACAACTCCTTGCGCTTACGCAGTATCTGAACCCTCTCGCCAATGAGCTTCCGTACGTCTTGCATATAGTCCTCCCAAGTTGATTCTGCTAGTTAATCAACTTCGGGCGTTTCTTATAACAACTCTATACGTATATATTTATAATAAATATACTTATTATGAATAATTCAAGAAATTAAACGTCCTCAAGCAGGAGTCCCGCATGCAACAGCTCACAGATTACTTTTCCCTTGAAGGCAAAGTCGCGCTTGTCACCGGCGCAGCACGCGGCATAGCCCTCCAGATTGCCAATGCGCTATCGGCGGTCGGTGCATGTATTGCGATCGTCGATATGTCAGAACGGGAAGGAACAGCCGCTGCTAGTCAGCTAGACAGTCAGCACAACAAAGTCAGATTCTGGCTGGCTGACGTCAGCGACGAAGCCGCGGTTAAACAGATGATTGCCGCCGTAGAAGCCCATTTCGGCAGCATCGATATCCTGATCAACTGCGCCGGCGTGGACACAGACAAACCCTCTGCGCAAGGATTCTCCATTGCACAATGGCAGCGCTCCATGCAGCTCAACGTCAATGGCAGCATTTTGTGCAGCAAGCACGTGATCGGTGCCATGGAGCGGGCTGGCGGTGGGGCGATCGTCAATGTGTTGTCGCTGTGCGGCATGACCGGCGACCAGCAGGCTTCGGCGGATTTTTCGGCTCAGGCGGCTTTGCGCATGGCCTACATCAATGCGCAACGCTACGCTGCGCGCAACATCCGTGTCAATTGCATCCATCCTGGCCCCATTCGGCTGCCTATTCTGGAATGGGCTATGCGCGAGGAAGGCGATTTGACGCAGACCTTTATCGGCATGGAACAGATCCGGCAGTCGGGGTATATTGGTTCGCCCGTCGACGTGGCCGCAGGAGCTCTTTACCTCGTATCAAAAGCAGGGTGTTTTGTCACCGGTAACGAGTTCGTAATTAACTCAGGCTGCTCTTATTGATAAAATTTACCTTTATTGCCGCCACAAATCGATTCGATTGAAATCCGCGTTTGATTCGAACCTATCGATCATGGAAAATAAACCCTCGCTCCCTTTCTGCTCACAATGCAGTACAAGGAAATATTGGTCATAAATATTTTAATGGCTCTCATCTTCCGAGATGGCGCTAGCTCGCCAGTTATTTATTGCGCCAAAATTGCTAATATCTCTCCTTAATGGCAGTATTTCCGTCTCCTTTTTGACACAGGAAAATGTGACCTCGAAGGCATAAACCCCTGGTGTATATCCTTCAGCAACAACTCATTTATCCCACCGCAGAAATCCATCCTAAATATAAATCTCCACGTGCCAGAAACACTCAATTAATTTCCGCGCAGAAAATCCTGCTAGGATGTAATTTTATTTAATCGCCGACTAAATATCCGTTCATTCGTCGATGTGATTCCTACAGGGACCCTGTATGCCTAGCAGCACGTTTTTACTAAATCAGCTAAAACGTAATCACGTCCTAAGTGCAATTGAAAAATTAGACGTAGGGCAAGTCAGCAGCTTTAGCGATTCCACAAAATTTGACGTTATCTATGCAGGAAAGCGTTACCCGCCTAAACGCGTAGCGGGGCTCGCTCTTCAATGCCTGACCGGCGAAATTTTTACGCCAGACTCGTTCAAAGGCGGTGAATCTTCATCATGTTTCAAAGCGCTTAATCGGTGCGGATTTACAGTCGTACCGAAGCCTCACCGAATGAGTACTTCTCTAAAACATGATCTTACAGAGGTGTTACAACTACAGACGGAATATTCATCGTCAAATACTCCAGCAATGCAGGAACGGGGGAAACTAATTAGAGCTAACATCCCTGCACACCTAGAAGATGGAATGGCGAATTTAGAACCGGCATTTTCCAAACAGGGCTTTTCATGCGCCATCCAAGGGTCTGATGGCGTAGGCAGGAAAAATGAATCCGCATGGGTCAGAATTTTTGATCCAATCATGTCTCCTTCTGCGACTACGGGCTGGTATCTAGTGCTACATTTCTCCCGCAAAGGAGATATATTTTTCTCGGCTATCAGCTGTGGCGCCACTTTTTTTAAGGATGGAAGCCTAGTTAACCTGGCAACTTCGGAATTAATCAAAAGGGTTTCATGGGCTCAAATCGCCGCTAAAAATCTTCGATTTAGGTCAGAGCGATTTTCAAGCCCCGTCAACCTTCATGGAAATTCCTTGTCAAGTCAGTTCGAAAAAGCCATCGCGTTTGCTAGAGCTTATCGCCCTGATACTCTCGACATAGTTGAATTTTGGAGCGATCTTGAAGAGCTTTGTATTTTGCTCGTTTCACTATATGAGCTTGAGCAATTTGGTAAAAATCCACATTCTTCAGCCCCCCAAATAAGTGCAACTCAGGACGAAATCAACCTCGCCATCAATCCCCGGCGAACGAGCCCAAAAGGACAGGGCCGTGGCCTCTCCTATGAGGAACGGGTCGCAGTGGAACTCTGTGCAATGGAGGTTGCTCGTTTAGGGTTGATAGCCGCGAGCTTTTCTCGGATCAAAGACGTATCAGCCAATCAGTCATATGATTTTTCTGCAATTAAAAATGGTTCTGAGTGGTTCATAGAAGTAAAAGGCACCACCAGCGAAAACTCAGATGCGTTTTTACTCACCGCTCGGGAGTTGCAATTCCATCATGAAAAAAGAGGTACTACAGCGTTGGCCCTCGTATCAGGTATTACTCTAAGGAGAGACGGAGAAACGCCAGTTGCAACGGGTGGAAATCTTGAATTGATAGCTCCATGGGATCCAGATAATTGGTCTTTTCAGCCCACTGCTTTCCGAGCCGAGCGAAAACAGTTGATGCAAGAAAGCGACAAACCATGATTTTATTTTTCACATTTTAATGTGAAAATACCATTAATTCTTTGCTGCACTTTTTACAATTTGCAACATTGTGGAGTATAGTAATGCAGTTGCTAAAATTGCTAGTTTGTGGGGCAATAGCCGTTTTTAGCGCAGAAATATCGCGCTAAAGAAGAGGCACAAGATGGATAATGTGAGTATTGAGCGCCGCTCGGTCATTATGCGGCAAGTACATTCGAAAAATACTAGACCTGAACTAGTAGTTCGCCGTCTTGTCTTTGCCATGGGTTATCGGTACCGCTTACACCGTGTTGATCTTCCGGGTAAGCCGGACATTGTCTTTGCGAGTAGAAGAAAAGTAATTTTCATTCATGGTTGCTTTTGGCATGCTCATGCTAACTGTAAGCGGGCGCGAATTCCAGATACAAATAGATCTTACTGGTTACAAAAAATTGAACGCAATATGCAGCGTGACCAACAAAATTTGTCGATATTACTTATCGACGGATGGCGCGTATTGGTAATTTGGGAATGCGAATTGCGTGATACGACGCAGCTGCAAGCAAGAATTAAGGAGTTTTTGGATGGCTGATTTCTATGAATTTTTTGCGGGCGGTGGTATGGCTCGAGCTGGCCTTGGCCCTGACTGGACCTGCCGGTTTGCCAACGACTTTGATCCCAAAAAGGCCGCTAGCTATGCTACTAACTGGGGCAAAGATCACTTAAAAATTGGGGACATAGCACAGCTTACGCTCCGTGACTTGCCAGGTCATGCAGATTTAGCCTGGGCATCATTCCCGTGCCAAGATCTTTCACATGCAGGATCTCGGGCTGGGTTACAAGGCGAACGGTCTGGCACATTTTGGGCATTTTGGCATTTGATGCAAGGCTTGGCGTCGGCTCGGCGAGCACCGCGAATAATTGTTCTCGAAAATGTCTATGGCCTTATTTCGTCCACAGAAGGACGAGATTTCGCTGCATTGGGAAAAGCGTTTACCGAGCTTGGTTACCGCTTTGGTGCCGTAGTAATAGATGCCGTACATTTTGTTCCTCAGTCCAGACCTCGCTTGTTCGTTATTGCTGTTGCTCCTGGAGTAAATCTGCCTGCGCAGGTTATTCGTAACGACCCCGGAGCCCTTTGGCATCCTCGCAAATTAGTGGACGCAAAATTCATGCTGCCAGCGGCGGTTCAGGATAATTGGATATGGTGGAATATTCCGGCGCCAGCAACCCGAGAAATTGGATTCGCGGATTTGATTGAAGATATCCCAACAGGAGTGCAATGGCATAGCCATGAAGAAACGCAAGCCCTGCTCGGCATGATGTCGTTAGTAAACCGAGAGAAAGTTCGTGCAGCTAGGCGAACTGGAGAGCGTCATGTGGGAGCGCTATACCGACGTACTCGCAACGGCATTCAAAGAGCTGAAGTACGTTTTGATGACGTCGCCGGTTGCTTGCGTACTCCAGGCGGAGGCTCAAGTCGCCAGAGCATTCTCGTCGTTGAAGGACAACGTATTCGCTCCCGATTGCTATCACCTCGTGAAGCTGCGCGCTTAATGGGACTCCCAGATCAATATGTACTACCCGAAAAATACAATGACGCATATCGGCTGATGGGGGACGGTCTGGTTGTTCCAGTAATCTCCCATATTACTCAGCATATTATCTCGCCTATTTCCCAAATGACCGAGGTGGCTCCTAACGAAGATGCTGCCTGATATGGCAGCACTGTTTCGTATATCTATGCGCACGCTCAACAATTATCAATTCAATATAAGTGCGCCTATATGAAGTCAGAAACCGCCGCTCCATGTCGTCACACTGGCGTTGCTCCTGATCTAATAATAGATAAGGCAGTCGACATTATTTCTCAATTGTCGAACGACCCTTTGTTTCTTGAGAAACATGGACTATCTGCTGAAGAATATGACCATGCCTTGCCAGCCGCAATTGAACGTATTCGCGGCCGTAGTGCTGCGCAAAATAAAAATCGCCGCCAATTCTTAATTAATATTTTTGCCGAATTACAAAATAACGGACTAATTTCAAATATTACGGCCCCGGAATATGCCGACGATACCGTTTATCGACTTACGGTACCTGGCATCGGGGATATCGCAATTATTCAAAAAGGGTGTCCAGATGGTTCGCATAGCAGCATTCAGTGGTCTGTCCCCGAATGGGCTGTCGAAACATATTTGTGGTGGCTGTGCCCTAGTACGAAGCACGAGCCAGGTGTTCATATAGCAAAGGGCGTAAATCGACTAAAGCACAAATTCTTCGAATCAGTCGAAGGAAAAAGTATTGAGAAAATAATTGATGGGGTGATTTTTCACAATGAAATGTGCGGCACACCTACACGCCCGTGCCCGAAACAAGCTAGAAGTAAGCTCATCAACGGCTCCCAAGTACCACCGCCTTGCTTGTATATTTTCCCGAAAGTTAAAACGGACGCCAATGATTGGAATTGGTCTGGCACTCGCCGTCTTAAGTTTCCCCAAGTTCTGTTTTCCTTGTTTCAGATAACAAATACCGACACGCCTTTTTTTAGTGGTTACATTGGATTTCAAAAAAAAGGAAATGCTGTGCGAATCAACATTTCATCCGGATATGGTCCGGGGAAATCAACCACACTGAGAAACTAATATGACAAATCCTGTATTAGATGCCACCCGCGCTGAGCACCTAAAAGCACGCATAGCAGCAGCACAGAATTTTGGCGATTTGCCGGCATGGCCACGGCCAAATAAAAAATTGCATCTAGTTGAGCTGGAAGTCAGTTGGGTTCGCTTTTCAACGCTAAATCACCGAACAAAAGCAGAGCAAAAACGAGAAATACAGCGGAAGCAGAACCCGGGATTATTTTCTGAGGATCCCTTAGGATCTCTAGCTCAGCAAGCACAATTCAAAATTCTTTCATCACAGTCTGGATTTGAAGATCTAAAAGAAGACATTAAGAAACGCAAGCAACAAGAACCTGCGGTAGTTACTGCTGAAGGTGTGCTAATAAACGGCAATCGAAGAACAGCAGCATTGCGCAATTTGTTTGCCGACGAAACTCATCTTGATGCTAGATATGTGCGGTGCCTTGTTCTGCCAGAAGATGCCACTCCCGCAGAAATTCTGGATCTAGAAACAGAATTACAAATTGCCAAAGATTTTAAAGAGGGTTATTCGTGGATAAATGAAGCACTTCTAATTGAAGAGCTGTATGTCAAGGAGAACCGAGACTTTGAACGCTTAAGCAGAAAAATGCACAGAAGCTCATCGGACGTTCGCAGCATGTACGAGAAAATCCAACAAGTTAATCAACTTGTCGAGCTATCTGCAGGTACGAGGTACCACCTTGACTTCCAAGAACACGAATCCGCCTTTGACGAGTTAACGAAATATATAAAAAATAAGCCCCCTGAGGAAGTAGAAAGCGTTAGATCAGCCTATTTCTTAGGTACGCTATCGGGAGTAACCTATCGCGACTTGCGTAACCTTAGATGCCCAGAAGCGTCGAAACTTATTACACAGGAAATTGAAGCCGATGCGAACATCGCTCCATTGTTAAAAGTAGTTCAGAGTATTTCCGACACCAAAACCGATACCGATTCTCTTTTGGATGATGTGCTTGGAACAGAGAATGCAGATGTCCTTTCCAAAGTCTTATCGTTTTTGGTGAAGAAAGAACGCTCAGATTCGATAGATCTGCCACTTGGCGGACAAGTAATTGTGGCAGATCTGCTTCAATCTTTAAAAGGGAAAATTGAAGCTGCTGCTCACGAATCTCGCGAAGGACAGCGAGATCAAAATCTACTTGAAGCCCCCCTACAACGCTTAGACAATGCAACTATCAATGTAGAACGTGCGATACAAACATTGCCTAAAGCACGCGCAATGAGTGGATGGGATGAAAACGAATTTATCAAAAAAATGAATGCCCTAAAGACCATTGTGCAAGCCTTGGAGCAAGCCGAGTGATTTACGCCGAGCTCCATCATCTGGATCGTCCTGTTGTTTACCTAGAACGCAATACAAACTCTAATCCTGGAGCCTGGGCGCGGCTTCAAGAAACAATGGGACGTGGTGTGATTGGGGGAGACAAAGATAGGATCGAGCTCCGAGTGGACGTTTTTTTAGCTGAGCTCGATACTATTCGAAACATCAAGGGACTCTTCGACGAAACTGTTGATCTTGGTCCGAATCTTAAGACTCAGCTGAAATTACTGGTAAATGACAAGCGCTCCAGGGAAGCAGTTATAGCAAACGGGATCGTAACCACTGAAGGTTTAGAAGAAGAATTAATAGCCGCAGGCTTCATTCGGCCCCTTAAACCATTTCAATTACGAAACGTCGCAAAAATATTACATTTGCCTCATGGTGCGGATTTCTCTGTCCCCGGGGCAGGAAAGACGACAGTTGGCCTAGCAAATTTTGCCCTTTCTAAACATCGAGGAGTGATTCGCAAATTGCTTGTGATCGCCCCTATTTCTGCATTCGATGCGTGGAAGGACGATTCACAATTATGCTTTTCTGAACCTCCTAACGTTGTTGTCCATGGCGGCGTCGGCAGTATCATTCCCACCCGAACTGATATTCTCCTTACTAACTACAATAGGGTTGCGCTGGATTATGATCAGATTCGCAAATTCGTTTCAGATACCGATACCCAGATAATTCTTGATGAGGCACACCGCATAAAACGCGGAGCTTTGGGTGTACACGGTCGTGCTGTTTTAGATTTGGCTTATGCGTCGCGGAGAAGGGACGTTTTGACTGGCACCCCAGCCCCACAAAGTGCTCATGATTTGATAGCTCTTGTGCGCTTTCTTTACCCTGGCCAGGACCGTCAAATTATGCCTGCTAGTGCATATGAAGAGCGTAACGGTAGAGAGCAAAGTGTGCTGGAAGAAACCAGCGTGGCAATTAAAAAATACTTTGTAAGAACAACTAAATCTGAGTTGAAATTACCAGCTACTGAATTTGTTCCAGAGTGTCGTCCAATGGGACCGTTGCAACAAGCTATTTATTCTGCCCTTGTTGGAACATATAGAGCATCATTCAAGCTAGAAAAAGATGGGCGCCGTGAATTCGATCGCTTGGGTCGTATCATGATGTACTTGCTTGAAGCCTCTACCAACCCCATGTTGTTAAGAGCCGGATCAGACAATAATGACCCCCCCCAATTTGCACATCCACCAATCGAACTCAGTGGCAACGAACATTTGCTTGAATTGTTAGATTCTTACAATAAATATGAGACACCTTGGAAATACGAACGTGTTCGTGAAATAGTCGAATCTGCCGCGCAAGATGGCAGAAAAGTTCTCGTTTGGTCAAGTTTTGTAAGAAACCTTAAAGCACTGTCACGATATCTCTCTGCATATAATCCAGCAATTGTGCATGGTGGCATTCCATCTGTCGAAGAACCAGCTCCTGCAAATATAATTACGCGCGAGCGAGAGCTTCATCGATTTAGAAATGATGCCTCTTGTTCCGTGCTTCTTGCCAATCCCGCCGCGTGCGGCGAAGGTGTCAGCCTACATCACTGGTGTCATCACGCTATCTACCTCGATAGAACGTTCAACGCAGGGCAATTCTTGCAGAGCCAGGATCGCATTCATCGACTGGGACTGAGGGATGACACAATTACTCAATTTACAATCCTAATGAGCGAGGGCACCATAGATGCCACGGTTAATGGCCGCTTGATTGAGAAAGTCAAAGCAATGTCAACTCTGATGGGTGATCCGGGCCTGGTGCAATTAGCTTTACCTGAGCCCGAGGGTTCCCTTTCCCTCGGTATTGAGCCTGCATTGGACGATGATTTGATGTCTGTATTTACACATTTGAAAAATGCTTCCTAGTCACGGAAATTGTCATGCTGTGTTTTTGCTTAGCCGCGCTTTAAGATTGCAGCAACCCATTTCTACCGCTCAATGGGTAGATTTGGCTCAAACCCAATCAACATTTATGGCAAGTGCATTGAATTTCAGCGCTGTTGCCGAGTCGCTAATCAATGGGGAATTGGCTAAGGCTGCTGAAAGAATCGTGCTTGAAGAACGATTGCTGGCACTCTCAACGCGGGCTGACCGCCAAACTCTTTTATGCATTGCCCGAGTTTTACTTGAGCGATATCCGCCGTCATGGATTTTAAACGCTGTTTCCGATGGAATGGTGTCGTCTGAATACATTCCATCGATCGACCTAGATGCCATGGAATGGATTGGCGATGAACTTACGGAGCTACTAATATCTGTTGCTCAAACCGAAATCTCTACGCATGATGATGCATTGCGAAAGCGTCTAGGTAATATCGGTGAACTAGTACTAATGCTTTCAAAAAATCATCAAGGCGAGATGACAACTCATGTTTCCAAAATTTCGGATCATTTCGGTTATGACATTGAGTCAATCAAAAAAAATATCATCGAACGAATCGAAGTGAAAGCAGCGCTTCCTCACACAAATAGTAAATTTTATATAAGTAAAAATGAATGCGAAAAAGCGCGCTTGTATGGGGATGAATGGCGGTTGGTACAGCTCACATTTGATGTTTCTGTACTTTGGAAAAAAACTATAGTAAAACGTGATATTTTGTGTGCCCGCATGTTATCGAGCAGTGCAATTTGCTGTTCAACAGACTTTGATACAGAAAATTTTCGCTGGTTATCTTCGGCCGAGGTTTGGCCCCTCTCGTCAGACTGGATTGACTATCCGCTCCCACTTCCGGAAGACTTGGAAATCAGCATCTGATTTGCGTGCACAATGGAATAATGAAATACGGTCTTCGCTAATGTATAGCTACTCTGTGTTATTGCAGGGACTCCAGAATTAAAAAATACTTGCCATATGAATCAAATGGTCAGCAGGATATTTACTTCGAAGTATTTTAGATAATTCCACTGTAAATAATTTACTTTTTGTCCGTAATTGATTGAATCTGTCCGTACGAGTATTTGGATCTAAAGTAATTGAATCTAATTCCTCGCGCAAATTCGGATCAGAAATGCTTTCGAGAAAATAATCATATAAATGAAAAGCCTCTAGCACCTTATCTTTTCCACAAACTTCCTCGATTCTCTCGAGGGGTGATTTCTGCATCAACGATAATAATCGAGTAATTTTCTCTTCTCGAGGCATATCCACAGTTTCGGCAACAGCAATTAGTCCACTAAAATAAAGTAATTGCCGAGAAAATCGTAGTTTAATGTACCTCAACCCCCAAGATTTTCCTCCTTCTACTGTCTTAAATTCAAAATCGACACATATAGTTCGATAATATCGAATAATATCATTAAGCAGGAATCGACATAATTGACGGTTCTCAATTACCGGAGACACATAACGGTTTAACACTTCTCTTCTGAAAACCTCTACTTTGTCTGCCGAGGTAAGCCATGCGCCTTCAAGAAGAAATAATATTCGTCTTGTGATTTTTTTGTTTCCATCGTCGTTGCCGCCGATATTGGCAATTAATTGCGTTAACGTTTCACTTTCATCCTGGCCAAAAGCTCCTTCGATCGAAGGAGCCTTCCCGACGATATTTTTTATTGCGTCTGACAAGTTTTCAATATGTTTTTTTGCTCGCTCAAGACCTTCGTCATTTTCTCCGAAGAAAAAATAGTCAATATCAGATTCCTCCGATGCTTCAAGACGCGCTATTGACCCTCCAACCACAATTATGAATGAGTCATCCTGTGTTTTGAGTGCTTCACGTAAATCACGTAGCTTATTTTGGGAGTTATTTCTACTAGCTTCAATATGTCTCATTTTTGGTTATTTTATTAAAACATTGAGGGCTGAAGGTCTCCTACAAACCTTTCTTCAGGTGGATTAACAACCATTTCTCGAATGGTTTTCTTAACCAAATATCGATTAATCAGCGAGCTATAAGACGAAACCTTTTCTTCTTTATTTATTTCGAATGTTCTGAGTTTCACATGTAGACATGATTCCACCAATTTAGGTGTTTCTTTTTTTCGTTTGGAAAAAAAACTCTTTTCCGTAAGATAAAAATCTTCCGGAGTAAGTGTCCTTTCTGACAATTCGACTCTCATTCGTGCCCAATGGTCCGCAGCAACACCTTCTCTGCTATAAATCATCAACTGGTAAAAATTATTTTTCTCCTCCCAAAATGAATCTAAAGGGGAGCCAGTTTTGCAATTGAGATTTATAAAGGCATCTAGCACGGCGATTGGATTAGTAAGTTGCTTACTAAAATAAGAACCTCCCCTCCATATTGCCTCAATGGTATCTACATTAATTGGAGCAGAGAAGATACGCCCTTTTTCAGAAGCATCCTTACCAGACATAAGATCTATAAGTTCGTCCGGATCAACATTATGACGATTTAATATCGCCCACAATTCTTGACCTAACGGGACTTTTCCCTTCAATAAATTTTCTGTCGCTATATGATGATTTAGCCCGAATTCCTTAACAAATAATGGCTCGAGCGAATGAGAGAGAGGGGCATGCCCCACATCATGCAACAATGCTGCGAGCACGAGACTACGTCGAGTTTTTTCGGGGAATTTCATTGTTTCAGCGTAATGCTGAGCAAGAAGGGCCACACCGATGCTATGGTCAAAACGGCTATGCCGTCGTCCTGCGTACGATTTTCCCTTCTCAACGGCACCTAGAAACGATATATCTGCTAAACGACTAAATGCTTTTGTTTGACACACATCTCTAACTGCCCCATCCAAAAAAAGGGCAAAGTCATCCAAACTATATTTGAGCTTCAGATCGTAAGGCATGTTGTATCTATCATAGCTGGCTTGTGATGAAATTATTTCTTTTTATAAACTATATCAACACCCTGTGTCTCTAAGCATACACCACCGACCAGATGCTCATCGAGACGCTCCAATGTAAACAAGTTTCAAGCCGCTTTAAACATCAATATTCCCAGCCTGCAAAGCATTCAACTCAATAAACGCCCTACGCGGCTCAACATCATCCCCCATCAACGTCATAAAGATCTGATCCGCAGCAATAGCATCCTCAATCTGCACCTTCAACAACCGGCGCACAGTCGGATCCATCGTGGTTTCCCACAATTGCGAAGGATTCATCTCACCCAGACCTTTATAGCGCTGCTTGCTGACGCCGCGTTCGGCTTCGTCGCGCAGCCAGGCCATGGCTTGGTGGAAATCGATGATGGCTGATTCTTTGACTTTTTCGCCGGCGCCGCGGCGGATCAGGGCGCCTGGGCCGATCAGGCCCTTGAAGGTTTCTGCGGCGTTGACCAGCACTGTGTAATCCGGGCTGGCGACGAAGTCGCTGTCGATGGCGCTGACCTTGATGTTGCCGTGGTAGCGGCGCTGGATGCGCAGGGCGTGCTTGTCGGAGAGTTCGTCGGATTTGACGATGACTTGCACCGTTGGCTCGTTGATCGACGCTTGCAGGGCCTGGGCCGAGGCTTGGGCGTCGGCCAGGGTGTCCAGCTTGAGGGTGACGCCGGTCATGATGGCGGTGAGGGCGGCGCCGTCTATCGCGCGCGTCAGGCGCGTGATGATGGCGTTGGCCATGTTGTACTGGCGCACCAGCTCTGCCAGAGCCGGGCCGCTGATTGGCTGCGCGCCTTCGGTTGGCACCAGGGCGGCGTCGTTGAGGGCGACCTGCATCATGTAGGAGACTTCTTCGGCGTCGTCCTTGAGGTAGCGCTCGTCCTTGCCGTGCTTGACCTTGTACAGCGGCGGCTGGGCGATGTAGATGTGGCCGCGCTCTACCAGTTGCGGCATCTGGCGGTAGAACAGGGTCAGCAGCAGGGTACGGATGTGGGCGCCGTCGACGTCCGCATCGGTCATGATGATGATGCGGTGGTAACGCAGCTTGTCGGGGTTGAATTCGTCGGCGCCGATGCTGGTGCCGAGGGTGGCGATCAGGGTGGTGATCTGTTCCGACGACAGCATCTTTTCAAAACGGGCTTTTTCGACGTTGAGCACTTTACCGCGCAACGGCAAAATCGCCTGGAATTTACGGTCGCGGCCCTGCTTGGCGGAACCGCCCGCGGAGTCACCCTCGACGATGTAGAGTTCGCACAGCGCCGGGTCTTTTTCCTGGCAGTCGGCCAGTTTGGATGAGAGGCCGAGGCCGTCCATCACGCCTTTGCGGCGCGTCAGTTCGCGCGCCTTGCGGGCGGCGTCGCGGGCGCGGGCGGCTTCGACGATCTTGCCGCAGATGATCTTGGCGTCGTTCGGGCGTTCTTGCAGGTAGTCGTTGAGTGTCTTGGCGACGATTTCTTCTACCGGCAGGCGCACTTCGCTGGAGACCAGCTTGTCTTTGGTTTGCGAGCTGAATTTCGGCTCGGGCACTTTCACGGACAGCACGCAGGTCAGGCCTTCGCGCATGTCGTCGCCGCTGGTTTCTACCTTGGCTTTCTTGGCGAAGTCATGTTCTTCGATGTACTTGTTCAAGATGCGCGTCATCGCCGCGCGCAGGCCGGTGAGGTGGGTGCCGCCGTCGCGTTGCGGGATGTTGTTGGTGAAGCAGAGCACTTGTTCGTTGTAGGCGTCGTTCCATTGCATGGAGACGTCGACGCTAACGCCGTCTTTTTCGCCGGTGGCCTGGAAAATCGTCGGATGCAGGACGCTCTTGGCTTTGTTGATGTATTCGACGAAACCGCGGGTGCCGCCTTCGAACGCGAAGTTTTCTTCCTTGCCGGTGCGCTGGTCGGTCAGCTTGATGTGCACGCCGTTGTTGAGGAAGGACAGTTCGCGGATGCGCTTGGCCAGGATTTCGTAGTGGAATTCGACGTGGGTGAAGATTTCTTCGTCGGCCCAGAAGTGCACTTCGGTGCCGCGCTTGTCGGTGTCGCCGATGACTTTGATCGGGGAGACCAGCACGCCGTCCTGCATTTCGGTTTCGCGGTTTTGCGGCACGCCGCGCACGAATTCCATGTAATGCACTTTGCCGTCGCGGCGGATGGTGAGCTTGAGCAGCTTGGACAGGCCGTTGACGCAAGAGACGCCCACGCCGTGCAGGCCGCCGGACACCTTGTAGGAGTTCTGGTCGAACTTGCCGCCGGCGTGCAGCTCGGTCATGACGATTTCGGCTGCGCTGCGTTTCGGGTCGTGCTTGTCGTCGAACTTGATGCCGGTCGGCACGCCGCGGCCGTTGTCGGTGATCGAGATCGAGTTGTCGGAATGGATGGTGACGTGGATTTCGCTGCAGTGGCCGGCCAGCGATTCGTCGATGGAGTTGTCCAGCACTTCGAACACCAGGTGGTGCAGGCCGGTGCCGTCAGAGGTGTCGCCGATGTACATCCCGGGGCGTTTGCGTACCGCTTCCAGGCCTTCGAGAATTTGGATCGAGGACGCTCCGTATGCATTGGATTGCGGCTGATTGGTGTTGTCTGGGGCTGATGACATGGCTACCTTCTGAAAAACTTACTTCGGAACTGCTTATATTGGGGCTAAGTGCTATTTTTACAAGTAAACAGGGCGGAACAGCTTGCAGCTTTCCGCCCTGTTTTTATGCAGACTAGATCCGCATTGGCATGACGACGTATTTGAAGTCAGCGTTTTCCGGCACGGTGATCAGTGCCGAGGAGTTGGCGTCGCCGAGGGCGATGTTGATATTGTCGCCCTTGAGGTTGTTGAGGACGTCGAGCAGGTAGGTGACGTTGAAGCCGATGTCGACGCTGTCGCCGCCGTAGTCGATTTCGAGTTCTTCGATCGCTTCTTCCTGGTCAGCGTTGGTGGAGCTGATTTTCAGGCTGCCTGGGGTGACTACCCAGCGCACGCCCTTGAACTTGTCGCTGGTCATGATGGCGGCGCGCTGCAGGGAGCGCAGCAGCTGGTCGCGGCTGATGGTGAAATCGTTCTTGTAGCCCTTCGGCACGACGCGGGTGTAGTCGGGGAACTTGCCTTCGACCAGCTTGGAGATCAGTTCGATATCGGCGAACGACAGCTTGACCTGGTTGTTGGCGATTTCGAGCTGGACCGGTTCGTCGGTTTCTTCCAGCAGGCGCTGCAGTTCGATGATGGTCTTGCGCGGGATGATGACTTCCTGGCGCGCGAACTCTTGCTCGGTGGCGACCTGGCAAAACGCCAGGCGGTGGCCGTCGGTGGCCACGGCGATCACGTTCTTGCCGTCGAGGACCAGCAGCAGGCCGTTCAGGTAATAGCGGATATCCTGTTGCGCCATCGAGAAATGGACCATGTTGAACAGGTGCTTGAGGGTCTTTTGCGGCAGGGTGACGGTGGCGTTGTAGTGGTCTGCCTGGGCTACCGTCGGGAATTCTTCGGCGGCCAGGGTTTGCAGGGCGAAACGCGATTTGCCGGACTGCACGGTCATGCGCTTGTTGCTGAGGGTGAGCGAGACTTCGCCGGTGTCGGGCAGGGCGCGCAGGATGTCGAGCAGCTTGCGTGCCGCAACGGTCGTCGCCGCGGTTTCGCCGCCGCTGCCGACGTTGGCGTTGGTGGTGATTTGCACTTCGATGTCGGTCGACAGGAAAGAGACCTTTTCGCCTTCTTTGCGAATGAGGATATTGGCCAGAATCGGCAATGTGTGCCGACGCTCGACAATACCGCTCACGATCTGCAGTGGCCGGAGAAGGGTATCTCGGTTGGTTTTGACCAATTGCATAGCTATATCCTTGTTATTTAAAAATCAAATATTGCTGCCAGCTCGATGACTCGTTTGAATACTTCCAAGCAGTCTGTAAATGTAACTTAAATCGACCCTCTACGGACCCATCCGGCGCTTAAATCTGCGCCGCCTTCCGGCTTTTTTACGATTGTTAGTTAACAAACCGGCAAGCTGCGGCGTTTCACATAATCGACAAAAAAACCACAGTAACTGCCTAACTTCAAACTTGCCTTATCCAAACTTATCCACAGGGCCGCAGGCAACGTGCACAATCGCCCGAAACATCGACATCAGCCCTTCAGGGTCTGTTCCAGCACGTGCAATTCGTGGTTGCACTCCGGGTTCTTGGCGCGGTCGCCGGCGATTTTGCGAACTGCGTGCAATACCGTGGTGTGGTCGCGGCCGCCGAACAGTTCGCCGATTTCCGGCAAGCTTTTCTGGGTTAATTCTTTGGCAAGGTACATCGCAATCTGGCGCGGACGGGCGATATTGGCCGGGCGCTTTTTCGAGTACATGTCGGCAACTTTGATGTTGAAAAAGTCGGCCACGGTCTTCTGGATGTTCTCGACGGAGATCTGTCGGTTCTGTACCGACAGCAGGTCCTTCAATGCATCCTTGACCACATCGATGCTGATGTCTTTGCCATGGAAACGGGAGTAAGCAAGAATCTTGCGCAGTGCGCCTTCCAGCTCGCGGACGTTGGAACGTAGGTGTTTGGCAACAAAAAACGCGACATCGTCGGAGAAGGTGACGCCTTCCGATGCTGCTTTTTTGAGCAGGATCGCTACCCGCATTTCCAGTTCCGGCGGCTCGATGGCGACCGTCAAACCCGAGTCGAAACGCGAAATCAGGCGGTCGTCCATGCCGGTGATTTCTTTCGGATAGGTGTCGCTGGTGATGATGATTTGTTTCTTTGCTGCAATCAACGCTTCGAAGGCGTAGAAGAATTCTTCCTGGGTGCGGCTCTTGCCGCCGAAGAACTGGATATCGTCGATCAGCAGCAGGTCGAGCGAATGGTAATAGCGCTTGAAGTCGTCGAAACCCTTGCGTTGGTAAGCAGTCACTACGTCGCGAACGTACTGTTCTGCGTGGATATAGCGGATCTTGGAGTTCGGATTGTCGGCCAGCAGCTGGTTGCCGATGGCGTGGATCAAGTGCGTTTTGCCGAGGCCGACGCCGCCGTACAGGAACAGCGGGTTGTAGGAAACGCCGGGATTATTGGCCACCTGGATCGCTGCCGCGCGCGCCAGCTGGTTGGCTTTACCGGTGACGAAACTGTCGAAACTGAGGGCGGTGTTGATGCGCGACTGGTCGCGCCTGGCGCTGACGGCGCTGTTCTCGGTCTGCACTTCCGGCAGGCGGTCGAAGTTGCTGTTGCCATAACTGCCGCCGCCGGCCGCGGACGCCTGCGCGCCGGCCTGCTCATTATTGCCGCCATTACTATTACTAGCTACCGGCATGCTGGAACTGGAAGGAGCTTGGGTCGACTTGCGCGGATCGAGCACGAACACCACTTCGATCGGCGCCTCCCAATATTGGTGCGCCAGGGTCGTGATGCGGCTGGCGAACTGCGTTTTTACCCAATCCAGCTTAAAGCGATTCGGCGCAGCGATGCGCAATCGTCCGTCCTCGTAGTCGAGTGGCGCCAGCGGTTTTATCCACGCGCTAAATTGTTGAGGCGTCAATTCCTGCTCCAACTGGGTAGAGCAGCTCTGCCAGAAATTTTCCATGAATCGTTCTAAGTGAAAGTGTGCGGGATGAGTTTCTTTACGCCCTGGCTTGATGTTCTTATTGCACGCTGGATTCAGTAATGGATTCCGTACTACTGAGCAATGCATAACTGGCGGGCGTGCCACACATAAGCCGCTATTCTACCCTTGCCGGCGCAAGTTATCCACAGGCACGGGCAATTATTCCGGTTGCCGGGCGCAAAAAGACCTTGTGGAAAAGAGCCCTAAGTGATTGACAAACAAGCAGAAAATGCGTTCTAATTCAAGGTTCACTGTCCGCTGAATTGCCAGTTTGTGCGTTGACTGTCCCTTGTACTTGCTTGTATTTGCCCCGGTTTCGTTGTCCGACGCCTTGGCAGCCTGGTCCAGATCGAATCGCGAAAGGGTAGAAACCCAGCGCTCTGAGTGTGAAGATCCGATTTATTTTTGCTGATTAGCGAGACCAACATGAAACGTACTTACCAACCTTCCGTCGTGCGCCGTAAGCGTACTCACGGCTTCCGCGCCCGTATGGCAACCCGCGGTGGCCGCGCTGTGCTCAATGCACGTCGCGCCAAAGGCCGCAAGCGTCTGGCAGCTTAATCCAGCCGGACGCAGCAGCGTTGCTTGCGTGACAGATCAACTCGGCGACCGTTCCCAGAACAGCGTCCACGACTTTTCACGTGACCGGCGCATCGTTAAAACGGATGAGTTTTCATCCGTTTTTCGTTTGCGCCCTGTGTATAGAACGGCGCACTTCGTCTTGTACACCCGCCTTAATGCGCTGCCGCATGCCCGTCTGGGCGTGGTGGCGGCAAAACGGCTGGCGCCGCGCGCTGTTACGCGTAACACCGTCAAACGCGTTACGCGCGAGCTGTTTCGCCTGACGCCGCTGCCGCCAATCGACTGCGTTGTGCGTTTATCGAAACCGGTAAACACCAAGGCGGGCCCGGCCACGACTGCGCGCCTGAAGCGAGAGCTGCATGGCGAACTGAAGCAGCTGTTCGCGTCGCAACGGGCTGACAAGTCGTAAGTTTGCGTAAGCTTCGGCTTATTTCGACTTATTTGTATCCGCGGCTTGTATTGTTCCAGCCTGGCCACACATAGCCCGGGCCGGAAGAAGAAGGGAAAAAAGCTGTCATGAAAATGCCTCTACTGTTCCTGTTGCGCCTCTATAAACTGGGCATCAGCCCGTTTCTGGGACAGAATTGCCGTTTTTATCCCAGCTGCTCCGATTACGCAGCCGAAGCTATCCGCACGCATGGCGCCCTGAAGGGCAGCATGCTGGCCGGACGCCGCCTGTGCAAATGCCATCCCTGGCATGAGGGCGGACTCGATCCGGTGCCGCCGCAGCAATCATCCACATCTCCATCTGCAACCAAACCCGCATCGGTGTCCCGATCGTGTGGTTGCGGCCATTCCTGAATCATAGATAAATACTCTTATGGATATCAAACGTACCGTCCTGTGGGTTGTATTTTCGGTCTCGCTGCTGTTCCTGTGGGACCAGTGGCAGCGCCATAACGGCCAGCCGTCGCTGTTCTTCCCAAGCGCCAACCCGACTGTCCCTGCTGCCGCCACCGGTCCTGCCGGCGCCGCCGCATCGGCCAGCGCCAGCACCTCTGTGCCGCAAGCTTCGGCTATCGCCGGCGCGCCTGCTGCATCGGCCAGCGCCGTGCCTGCCACCGCCGCTGACGCCAAGGGCGAAGTCATCACCATCACTACCGATGTGGTCAAGGCTGACATCGATACCGTCGGCGGTGAACTGAAGCGCCTGGAACTGCTGAAGCACAAGGACACGGTCGACCCGACCAAGAACCTGGTGCTGTTCGACTCCAGCGCTACCCGCACCTACCTGGCTGAAACCGGCCTGATCGGCGGTCCGTTCCCTAACCACAAGTCGCCATTCACGGCCTTGCCTGGCGCCCGTACGCTGGACAACGGCAACCAGGTGCAGCTGGTGCTGGAATCGACCGAAGGCGGCGTCAAGCTGACCAAGACCTACACCTTCAAGCGCGGCGACTATTCGATCGACGTCAAGCACACCGTGACCAACGACAGCGGCGCGCCGGTCTCTCCTTCGCTGTACCTGCAGCTGGTGCGCGACGGCAATGCGCCTGAAGGCGAACAGCGTTTCGTGCACACCTTCACCGGCGCTTCGGTCTATACCGAAGCCAGCAAGTTCCAGAAATTCCCGTTCGACAAAATCGAAGGCGGCAAGGCTGAGCACGCTACCAAGGCGGATGACGGCTGGTTTGCAGTGATCCAGCATTACTTTGTCTCGGCGTTCATCCCGCAAGACAAGGCGCCGCGCGAAATCTTCACCAAGAAGATCGCCACCAACCTGTATGCAGTGGGCAATATCCTGCCGCTGGGCACGATTGCTCCCGGCGCCAGCGTGACCATGGATGCGCGCCTGTATTCCGGCCCGGAAGTGCAGGCCGACCTGGAAGCGATTGCGCCTGGCCTGGAACTGGTCAAGGACTATGGCTGGCTGACCATCATCGCCAAGCCGATTTTCTGGCTGATGACGCAGATCCATAAAGTGCTCGGCAACTGGGGCTGGACCATCATCGCCCTGACCGTGCTGATCAAGCTGGCGTTCTTCCCATTGTCGGCAGCGAGCTATCGCAGCATGGCCAAGATGAAGCTGGTCACGCCGAAAATGACGGCGATCCGCGAGCGCTTCAAATCCGAACCGCAGAAGATGAACCAGGCCATGATGGAGCTGTACAAGACCGAGAAGATCAACCCGCTCGGCGGCTGCCTGCCGATCGTGGTGCAGATTCCGGTGTTCATCTCGCTGTACTGGGTGCTGCTGGCCAGCGTGGAAATCCGCAATGCGCCATGGCTGGGCTGGATCCATGACCTGGCTGCGCCGGATCCGTTCTACATCCTGCCGGTGGTGATGGCGATTTCGATGTTCATCCAGACCAAGCTGAACCCGACGCCGCCTGATCCGATGCAAGCCAAGGTGATGATGTTCATGCCGCTGATTTTCTCGGTGATGTTCTTCTTCTTCCCGTCCGGCCTGGTGCTGTACTGGGTCACCAACAACGTGCTGTCGATCGCGCAGCAATGGGTGATCACCCGCAAGATGGGCACAGCTCCGGCCAAGGCTTAATACGCTGCTGAGCGAGTGTCGTAAAAAAGCCCGTGAATGTTCGATTCACGGGCTTTTTTGTGGCCGGCCGCCTGCCGATGTTTCTATTATCAAACAACCCTCGTAGAATAATTCCATGTCTTTCGATTCTTCTCCCATCGCCGCGATCGCCACCGCACCAGGACGCGGCGGCATCGGTGTAGTCCGCATTTCCGGCAAACAGCTGGGCCCGCTGATCGAAGCCGTTTGCGGCATCGCGGAAAACAAGCTGGCGCCGCGCCACGCCACCTACCTGCCGTTCAAGAATGCCGACGGCAGCGTCATCGACCAGGGACTGGCGATCTATTTCAAGGCCCCGCATTCCTATACCGGCGAAGACGTGCTGGAGCTGCAAGGACATGGCGGGCCGGTGGTGCTGCAGATGCTGCTGAGCCGCTGCCTGGCGGCCGGCCAGGATATCGGCCTGCGCATGGCGGAGCCGGGCGAATTCACGCAGCGCGCGTTCATCAACGACAAGCTGGATTTGGCGCAGGCAGAAGCGGTGGCGGACCTGATCGAGGCGTCTACCGAGGCGGCCGCCAAATCGGCTTCGGAATCGCTGTCGGGCGCGTTTTCCAAGGTGATCCATGCGCTGGTTGAGCAGGTCACGAACCTGCGCATGCTGGTTGAAGCTACCCTGGATTTCCCGGAAGAGGAAATCGACTTCCTGGAAAAATCCGATGCGCGCGGCCAGTTGGCGACCATCCGCAGCACGCTGGACAATGTGTTCAGCCAGGCTGCCCAGGGCGCCTTGCTGCGCGACGGCTTGAACATCGTGCTGGCGGGGCAGCCGAATGTCGGCAAGTCGTCTTTGCTGAATGTGCTGGCGGGGTCCGATGTCGCTATCGTCACGCCGATCGCCGGCACCACGCGCGACAAGGTTACCGAAACGATCCAGCTGGAAGGCATCCCGCTCAACATCATCGACACCGCCGGCATCCGCGAGGCGGAAGACGCCAACGATGAAGTGGAACGGATCGGCATCGAACGCACCTGGGCCGCGGTGGCGAACGCCGACGTGATTCTGCACATGCTGGACGCCAACCACGGCCCGTCGCTGGCCGATGAAAAAATCGTCGCGCGTTTCCCCAACAGCGCGCCGATCATCCGCATCTGGAACAAGATCGACCAGTCCGGCCACAAACCCGCGGTCGACATGATGAACGACGCCACCCATATCTACCTGTCGGCCACCGACCATCTCGGCATCGACCTGCTGCGCGCGGAACTGCTGCGCATCGCCGGCTGGCAGCAAACCGGCGAATCGCGCTACCTGGCGCGCGAGCGCCACCTGATCGCACTGAAGGCGGCGCGCGACCACCTGGAGATCGCCGACCAGCACGCGTCGCTGGACAACCGGGTCAACGACCAGTCGCTGGATCTGTTTGCGGAGGAATTGCGGCTGGCGCAGGACAGGCTGAGCAGCATTACGGGGGCGTTTACGCCGGATGATTTGCTGGGGGTGATCTTTTCCAGGTTCTGCATTGGGAAATGAATAACAATCCAAGGTTGCACCACACCGGCCAACCGCTGCCTTAAAGCTTTATAGATGCTCGGATTAGCGCCCCATATCGCCCGCTGCAAACCGTCGACACCTATTGCTTAATGTAGGCACCTTGTGGATTACCCCTGGAATTTGAGAAGGCAAGAAGTCTATCTCTCACCCAGTTTGAAAGCGCTTGCTCCAGGTAGCGATGAGAGATTGTGGCTATGATGAGCGATGCCAGGGTCATCAAGATGAAGAACGAAATCCCGGATGCCTGAACGCCGATGAAAGCCAACACCGCCGCAGTTGCGGCTTTCGTCGGTACGTGCACAAGATAAAGTGAATATGAAATATCGCCAAGACTAACGAGCATTGGATGTGTCGGGATATTTATGGTTTTGCTAGCGATGGTGAGAATCAGCATCAGCGGAACTAGGGACAATCCCCACATGAATATCCCGTGGTCGGCATGGTATTGCGAAAAATATTGCCACATGAGAAATGTCGCCGCGGCAGCAACGGCAATTTTTGACCAAAACTTGCTGGGTATAACGAATCTGGATTTGTAAATTACCCCGATGCCTACGCCTGCAATGAATAGCCAGATTATCGGATTGGTTATCAAGTTGAGATAGACGATCGAATAGTTGAGTGCCTTATACGTGTCCGTAGAAACTCCCGATCGCGTGACAATTGGAATGGCGACCAAAGTGATAACTGCTGCGGATAGAAGCCCAATCCAGCGAAATCGTCGAAACAATAGGCTCGCACCGAAAATCAAATAAAAATACATTTCATAATTCAGCGTCCATCCGACGCTCAAAGGCAGCTGTCCGTAGACGGGACCGTCGGCCTTGTCTCCTTGCGGCATAAACGCCAAAGCTTTTATCAGGCCGCGAAAATTGATGTCGGAATAGGGAGCGGCAGCGGCCATAGCCCCTACGATAAACACAAAAATTGTTATCGCCGCATAAACTGGGAAAACCCGGGAAAAGCGTTTTATATAAAATTCAATTAACGACTTCAACGAACCATCATTGTTCCAGGTAGTGCAAACCATGATAAAGCCGCTGATCAGAAAAAACAGGTCGACACCCATTGCACCGCCTGGCATTAACAGAATATTTGCAACCGTCCCACCTTCAATTCCGTTAATTTTGTCTCGGCCGTGATACAAGACAACAAGAATGGCAGCCACTCCGCGGAGCATCTGAATAAATTCAATACTTGGTTTTTCTTTTTGCATGTCGATTCTGACGCTCAGATGCCGCTTCCGTTTGTGCTGTATTGTCTAATTTGGCGATGACTGATGGTTTGCCATTTGCATGTTTCCTCTTTCATTCCAGTATTTGAGAAGCGCCTGGCCAAGCGAGATCAAAGGCTTTTCAACGATGGTAAACAGCAACCAAGCCAATGCGAAGGTTAAGGCGAGCATTAATGCCATCCGCGATATACCTACGGTAGCCTTGATTTGAGGACTGGCGCCATTCAATCTGTCGACAACGATCATTACAAAGATATGTGCCAAGTACATTGAATAGGAAAGGTCGCCCAATTTCATCAGCCATGCCGGTACGGTAAATCGTTGGCTGTATTTCTCAAACAACACGGCGCCAACAACAAGAAGGGCGCAAACATTACCGTAGCCTGCGAGTCCGTGAGAAACGTTGACTCTCAGCGTGTATGTGAACAAGAAATATCCCAACGTCGCGGCGAAGAAGATATTTATCCAGTTTTTTGCGATTTTTACATTGCTCAAATAAACCCGCGCTATCGCCATCCCCGCTATGAATTCCAAAAAAAGCGGATTTGCAACTTCACTTAATACAGAAGCAAATACGTAGTTCCACTGGATCAACGGAGAGGAAAATGGGTCTATCGTGAGATGGCCAAGCAGCATCTGCATACCAAATACCATTGCAATCAGACCGGCGCTGGTCAGCAAAATGCGACGCTTAGGGGATATTGCGAGGGCAAACGCGAACACTCCATAGAAAATCACTTCATAACTCAGGGTCCAGACCGGGGACAGCAAGCTGTAACCGTAAAATGGCGCGTCAGAATTTTTCAAAGGGATAAAAAACAAGCTCTTGAGCAGCGTAGGCCATTCATTCCCGCCAAGCATGAATGTGCCGACTGTAGCTACGGTAGCCAGGGGCATGATCCTGAAAAACCGTTTGAGCAGGAATTCGCCGGGCGTCGTCATTGCCGTAGTTACATAGGCCATGATGAAACCGCTAATTACAAAAAAAAGATCTACACCAAGTGCTCCGTTTCCAAATAGCGAGTCGCCAAGATGCGCTCTTTGATAGATGCCATTCAGGTTGAGTTTATAGTGGTACAGAATCACGAGAATAGCTGCCACACCCCGCAGAGCTTGTATCGAGTCAATCCTTGTTTGTTCTTCTTGCATATTCTTCGTAAATTATTGCGCCAGGCTGGGAGTTGGTCTGCGGGATTGTACATCTTGCGGTCTGGCGCATGCGGCCAATCAGTTCCGGCGCGGGATGCAGCCGTATGAATTTGGTGAGAGATCAAATTCCTGTGGCTCCATGCTACGCAGGGTTTTGAGTCACCTCCTGGCTTATGTATCGAGCGAGCTGGTTGGCATTTTGTTTGTCATGGCAACCCTGCTCGCATTGGCTATTGAGCAATATCGCTAAAGGCGAAAGCTACGATGCTTTTCGGCAACACTGTAGAATGCACGAAATAGTTTGCCGTACCGTTAACTCAAGGAGAAAGAAAAGATGAAAACAATCGCTGCATTGGCGCTTCTTTTTGCTGTTTTGGCCTGTTCAAAAGAAGAGCCAAAAGCCGTTGTCGCTACACCCGAGGCGGGATCACCGGCTGCCGCAACCATTGAAAGCAAGGATATTCAAGCGGCGAGAAAGGCCGCCATGGAAGCCCTCAACGCTTCCAGCGCACCCGCCAAGCCCTGAAGGCGGATATCTGAGCGCAATCCGGCTTCTGTGCTGGAATAAGCAGTAACCCGAGCCATCGATCAAGAGCCTTGCATCTTCACCGGTCCGAGGCCTTTTTTACGCCTGCATGCTTCCGTGGTTCGGTGAAGTGGATGTCGTGCCTTGCATCAGACTTCGGCGCCGATTCCATAAATTTGCGGCTGCTTTCAAACAGATACAAAAAATCTGGAGGAATTTCGCCCCCTGGCCCCATGTAATGCCGTGTTAAACCAGTGGCGGATTGATGCAGGCTGCGTGCTTGGCCTTCGCCAGATTTTTTTTCACCTTGCCATAGGAGCAATACTCATGAGCCCGCAAGAAACCCAATCGCTGCAAGATTTTCTGAATCAACTCATCCAGGTGCGCGGCATTGCCAAGGATCCGCAAGCCGATGCCTTGATTGCCAACGCCGTTGCGCAGCAGCCGGACGCTGCCTACCTGCTGGTCCAGCGTGCGCTGCTGATGGAGCAAGCACTTACCACCGCTAAAACACAGATTGCATCGCTGCAGAGCCAGATCCAGGCAACGCAAGCTGCGCCGTCGCGCAGCTTCTTCGATCCCAATGCGTGGGGCAATACTTCGGCTACCGCGCCGCGCCCGACGGCACAGCCGATGATGGCGAACATGCCGGCGGCAATGCCTGCCGCGCCCATGCAGAGCCAGGCGCCGGCAGCGTCGCCGGGCTTTTTTAGCGGCGGCGTCGGGAGCATGTTAGGCACAGTTGCGGCTACGGCAGCCGGTGTGGCAGGCGGCGCGTTCCTGTTCCAGGGTATCGAACACTTGATGCATCCCGGCAGCGGCAGCGGCGCCGCCGGATTCATGAACCAGCCCGGCATGGCGCCGTCAACGACATCGACCGAGAACACCACCGTCAACAATTATTACGACGGCGATACGGCAAAGGATGACAGCACGAGCACGGACGACACGCTAGCCGACGACATGAGCGGCGATGACGATTCCTCGATAATCTAGGTTTCCGCACGCGCCGGTACAATGAAACAAACCCAAGGAGCCTCCATGCGACGTCGTTTCCTCCTGATCCCCACTCTGGCTGTCGTGATTTTCCTCGTCGGAGGATGCGGCCTGTTCGGCTGCGGCGCCGCGGCAACCAACGGTGCTTCGTTCGCAAGCTGCCGTACCGGCACCAGTTTTTAGCTTTTTTCCTGGCGATTCTTTGCCCGGAATAAATAATAAAAAAAGGTATTGAAAACCGGTTGGGCAGCACAATATTGAATTGGTCTCCTCCAACTCTCCCTAAGTTTTGGATTTAGCCCGCTGCCGCAAGGCTGGCGGGCTTTTTTTTATCCGGGGAATGGGGAACGGCAAATAAGCCATGGCGCGGCGAGGGCTATTTCCAACCGCAAATGAAAAGAGTACATTGGCAGGAAAGCCTGTTTAACAAAGGGAAGTATGAAACAGCTCTCAACCCTTCATCGCTACAATCCGCTCTATGCGGGCCTGTTATGCATAGTCGTACTGTTTGCCCTGGTAAAGGGTCTCGCAGTGGGGATTGCCTATATCGTGGGCGCCACCCTCAAGCTTGGCGTGGTGGGCATAGGCGCTTTGCTCATCCTGAAAGTACTGCTGGTGGCAGCCTGGCTCGCCCATAGAAAGAATAGCCGAACCAAGGCCTGATACGACAGTTAGTAACGGTTAGGGCTCTCATCCCTGCGGCGATCGCCGTCCCGGTCGTCGTGGCGATCATGCCAGTCGCCGCGATCCCTGTATCCGCCATCTCTCGGACCATACGGGTCCACCACACAGCCGCCCAGCAGCACCGACAAACCCAGCAAGATGACAAGATATTTCATGGCAGGCTCCAGGCCATTGACGATACCTGTTTCGATGCCGGAACCTGCGTATCGTTCACGGGCTCACTTGAATCCGTCTGGCCGTTCGGTCAAGCTTTCGCGCCAGTCGCCGGAATAGGCAAAGGTTGGGGCGTGAACTTCCTGTGCGTACCAGAAATGCGCCTTGGCTTTGTGTGCCGGCTCCATGAACCAATGGGCATGGCCGCTTGAGTCCATTGCCCACCATCGTGCACCTTTCGGCGCATGCTTCCAGTCTACCTCGCCGTACATGCTTGCCTCTTGAAATTCAGCTACAAAATCCATGGCTTCATGCGGCTGTTCTTGCCGCTTTCATTACAAATGGCCCATGCATTTAAATAGGATAAAAATTTTTGACAGGCATATCGGAAGGCAGGTTCCGTCATTTACACAATGCCGTGGCGCGACAGCCGCTGTCGGCGCTGGACCACTGGATCGGATTGCCGGAAGTCGGTGTCAGCACGTAGGTGTCGGTGGCAAGAATGCCGTCTTTTTCCTGCGGGACCACGGTGATGACGCCGTTCCTGGTGCGGACCGCGGCAACGCGCTTGCCGGCATTTGCGGTCAGGTCGGCAGGAATGCCATTGCTGCCGCCGTCGCAGCCTGCGGCGCCGTTCAAATGCTGCATGCAGGCCTCGACAGCGGATTTGACCGTGACGCTTGCCGCCATCACTTCAGCGAATTTTTCTTTCTTCAGGTGGTTTTGATAGGCAGGTATGGCAACCGCCGCCAGAATGCCGAAGATCGCTATGGTCAGCATCAACTCTATCAGCGTAAAACCCTGGCTGGCCCTGGCATGCGGATGGTGTGATATTTTCATTTTAGTACTCCCGGATCTGATGATGCTTCCGGTTAGAGCGCAGGAATCCGATTTTGTTCTTACCGCTTATGCAAGATTATGGTTCCTTCGGCAAAGCTGGCTGTCCCCGGAAATTTACTTCCGAGGACTCAGCCAGGCGCACTCGCTTTCCGGTAAACCGTCACCGGCGTGGCTTGGGCATCGCCGATCAGCCGCAACGCCCAGTCTTGATGCTGCAGGGCGGCTTCCAGGCGTAAGGGAATCTGCTCGATCAACTGCGGCCATATCTCGCTTTGCTCAGGAATGCTCCAGGTTTGGTCGCCGTCGAAGCGAATCACCAGCAGCAAACTGTCGCCGACAAACTGGTCCGCGCGGGCCGCCACGATTTCATCGATCTGCGCCCATTGCACTTCTTGCCTGGCATCGGCGGTTTCAGCCAGCAAGCCTCGCTCTGTCAGGCTAAGCCTGGGAGCAAGCCGGCGCGAAGGCAGGCGATTGATGAGCCAGGTCTGGAGGCGTTCGATCAGCATAAGGCGAATTCCTATTTATCCGTTTTCCAATAGAACTCCGACAACATCCACACCTGGTGCACCGCCTCCTTGCTCACATCGTGGCCGACCCAGGCGCCCAGCAGGCCGCCGACGATGCCGCCGATCAGCACCGCGCCGCCTTCGGTGATTTCACCCACCACCGGAATCAGCAAGGTCGGCGAAGCCCAGGTGCCGGCCCAGGCCGCGCCGGCCGCCGCGCCGCCAAGCATGCCGTAGCGGCCGCCCATGAAACCGCCGGCAGCGCCGCCGATCTCTTCGGTGGCGACGCGCGCCCGTTCATGCGGGTCGGCCTTTTCGATGACAACGCCGATCACCACCACTTCCAGCACGATGCCGGCAGGCCCCGCCGAGCGGCCGATGATCGCCAGCCGGTTGGTAAACGCGCGGGTCTTGCCGACGCTGTTGAGCACCGCTTCGATGCTGCCTTTTTTCTTGAGCAGCTGCTCCAGGGTGGGAAGGTCTTTTTCCGGCTTCAGCACTTCGGAATAAAAGCGGCCGAATGGCGTCAGCGGCTTGCGCATTTCGATCACCAGGCGGTTGCGCTGTACTTCGATCAGCTCCTTGGCTTCTTCCGCGGTCACATTGCCGCGCTGTAAAAGCTGGTTGGCTTGTTGCTGGATCAGTTTGTTGGCCTTCTCGTAGACTGCGCGCCAATAACTATCCCAAGCCAGGTTGGCGCCGACCGGGACCGGAATATTCACCAGCTCGGAAGCGGTGACGGCCTGGCTGTAAGTGATGCCCTGGCCAGGCGCCGGCCGGCCGGCGATATCGGACGCCGCGCCGGCGCCGAGCAGGCCCGGCTGCGGTCCGAGACCAAGCGGGTCTTCTGCTGTGCAAGGATAGAACGCGTTGTTTCCCATTGTTTCAGCTCCCGTCGACCGCGTAAGCATAGCCGCTGAACAGCAGTTGCGCCAAGTTTGACTTGCCTTCCATCAAGGAATTATTGCACTTTATTTGCGAAAAACCCTTTTACTTCAATAGCTTACAGGAGTTTTAAAAAGCCCCAAAAGTTTACGCTAGGATAATGTTTCAGCACATCAATGCCAGCAACCACCAAGTCCAGCGCCGCCCAACCGAGAGCGACAAGGAGTGCATCGTGTCAGAGTCCAACCTGCTTAATCTGCAGAATCAGCGCATTATCGTATGGCACGGCCCGACCCAGGGATCGCAAGAACTCTTGCTGCGGAGTTTTGGCGGGGTCGAAACGCTGTCCCAGCTGTTCGAGTTCGATTGCGATCTGCTCTCCAACGATCCCGGCATCGAGCTGAAACAGATGATCGGCAAGAAAGTGGCGCTGGAAATCGCCATGTCGGACGGCGATCCGCGCTACCTTAACGGCCTCGTGACGGCTTTTGCCCATACCGGCTCGGACGGCGGCTACGCCATGTACCGGGCGGTGCTGCGGCCGTGGCTGTGGGTGCTGGGAAAACGCTACGATTCGACCATTTTCCAGGACAAGGGGCCGGAAGACATCACCCGTGCGGTGTTTGCCAAGTTCGGCACCTTGCCCGATTTTGAATTCCGGCTGCGCCATGCTCCGCCAAAACCGTATAGCTATTATGTTCAGTACCGCGAATCGGACCTGAATTTCCTCTCGCGCATGTGGGACGAGCTGGGCTGGACCCGCTATTTCGAGTACACCAAGGATTCGCACAAGCTGGTCATTACCGACGACACCACGCAGCTGCCGGAACTGAAGGCGCAGCCGCAGATCCGCTTCCACAATACGCAGGCGATCCAAAGCAAGGACTCGATCGTCAGCTGGGCCGCGACCCGGGAACTGCAATCCGGCAAGGTCACGCTGAAAAGCGGCAACTATAAATCGCCCGGCGCGCCGATGATGACGGAAATGGACACGGTGGCGCAGCAGGGCGAAGTCGAGCGCTACGAAATTTTCGACTACCTGGGGCAATACGGTTTCGCCAACGCCGACGAGGCCGACCAGATCGCCAAGCGCCGCCTGGAGCGCCTCGAAGCCCAGGGCAAGGTCTTCAACGGCAGGAGCAATTGCCGCGCGCTGGCGGTGGCCAACAGTTTCGAACTGGTCGGCCATTACGACCACGACGCCGGTTCAGCCGAAGACCGGCAATTCCTGGTGACCTCGATCAAGCATGCCGGCAGCAATAATTATGCTAACGAAGAAGGCGGCGGCGAGTACTGGAACAGCTTCACCTGCATCCGCAAGAAAATCCCGCATCGCCCGCCGCAGAGCGCTTCGATGCCGATGATCCCGGGGCCGCAGACCGCGGTCGTGGTTGGTCCGTCCGGCGAGGAAATCTATGTCGACGCCATGGGCCGGGTGAAGGTGCAGTTCAAATGGTTCCGCGACGGCGAATCGAACGAAAAGAGTTCTTGCTGGGTGCGTGTTTCGCAACTCTGGGCCAGCGGCGGTTTCGGTTTCATCCAGCACCCGCGCATAGGCGACGAAGTGATCGTGGCGTTCATGGACGGCTCGCCCAACCGGCCGATCATCGTCGGCAGGGTATACAACGGCGAGAACCTGCCGCCCTGGGACCTGCCGGCCAACAAGACCCAGAGCGGCATCCTGACCCGCTCCTCGAAGGGCGCGACGGCGGCCAATGCGAACGCCTTCCGCTTCGAGGACAAGAAAGGCGCCGAGGAAGTCTGGCTGCATGCCGAGAAGGACCAGCGCCTCGAGGTCGAGCATGACGAATCGCACTGGGTAGGCAATGACCGCAGCAAGAACATCGACCGCGACGAAACCACCCACGTGAAACACGACCGGACCGAGACCGTCGACAACAATGAAACGATCACCATCGGCGTCAACCGCACGGAAAAAGTCGGCGCCAACGAAACCCTCGAAGTCGGCGGCAACCGCTCTGAACACATAGCCGGCAACCATACCGAAACCATCAATGGCATGGAAAACGTCGTCATTGCGCTGACCGCCACCGAAAGCGTGGGTCTGGCCAAGGCCCTGACGGTGGGGGCGGGTTATGCGGTGACGGTCGCCGGCGCGATGAATACGGCGGTGGGGCTGGCGCAATTTGAAGAAGTAGGACTTAACAAGAGCGTCATGGTCGGCAAGAAATTCTCGATCAATGCAGGCAACGAATTTGCCATCCATGTCGGCAAGTCGAGCCTGGTGATGAAATCGAACGGCAGCATAGTGATCAACGGCGCCAAACTGGAAATTTCCGGCAGCGGACCGGTCAAGATCAACGGCAAAGACGTGGACATCAATTAAGCCAGGCGGCCCCATGGAACTGCGCAACCTGACTTCGTTTCCGGCGCTTGCCTTTGAAGGCATAGACCAGCACGGCCAGTCTTTCCATGTGGCCGTGCTGCGCCAGACGCTGACATTTTCTTCCGGCCGGCTGGAGTACGCCGATACCCAAGCGCCTCTGTGCGAGGTTGATGCTTTTTTTGGCGAGATGAACCGCAGCAGCTTGCGGCAGGAAAGCGACCTGTGCCAGTACAAGCCGAAATGCGACGTCATCGTCAACGCCACCGCGCATGCTCCGCAGCACAAGCCGGTCCAGCGCTTCGAGGTGCTGCTGCGGATCAAGCGGGCCGATACGCAGATGGCGCCGCCGGCCGCCGCGCAAGGATTAAATCCCTTCACTTCGCCGTCGCAGGCCGAGATGGATGCCTGGCGCACCGCTGCTGCGCAGGCCCAGCGCACCAGGTTTCCAGGCGCAGTGCTGCTTGAAAAGAAACTGGCTGTCACCGGGGAACGCGTGTTCAGGCAGCGCGCCTGGCCGCTGCGGCTGGCCGCCACGCTGGCCAGGTGGGGCACCCTGGGGCTGGTCAAAGCCAATCCCTGGCGGCTTACGTCCCCCGGGGTGTTTACCGACATGCCGCTGCGCTATGAATATGCGTATGGCGGGGAATGCCGCATCAACGCCGGCGACCGCGGCGCCAGGCGCATCGGCAAAAAATACCGCCTGACGCCGGCCGGGCTGGCCGGCCACCCGGACCGTGAAGCAGCGCCGGCACTGCAACCCGTGGCCCACAGTGCATGCGAACAGAACCTGGTGGGGCGCGGTTTTGCCGAGCCATGGTTTCTGCGCGCCAGCGGCATGAAGTCTGTTCCGGCGCCACGTATCGAGCACCATGACGCGCCGGTATCCGCCAGGCTATTCTGGCAATCGCTCAGAGGAAAATTCAAGGAAGCCGGCACGCTGCCGCGGCCGCTTGAACCGGCCGGGCTTGGCCTTCGCGCCAAGGCGCATCCGCAGCGCCGGGCATTGCTGGGCACCGTCGACGACGCATTCATCGGCAGCGACGCCTGGCTGCCGCGGGATTTCGACTTCGCGATCTGGAACTGCGCGCCGCCGGACCAGCAAATCGACTATCTCGCCGGCGACGAGAGGATCGAGCTGGTCAACCTGTGCGCCCCGGATGCGCCCGGCGCGACCATCGATGCGCAAGGCAATACCTGCCTGGAACTGGCGTTGCCCGGCCATGCCTGCACCCTGCTGATGCGGATGGAGGACGGCACCATGTTCTTGCACCCGATGCACATCGACTCCCTGCTGATCGAACCGGAGCAGGGCGCCATCAGCCTGGTATGGCGCGCCGTCATCGCCAAGGATGCCGACATCCGCGCTGTCGATCTGCGCCAGCACTGCGAATTCGAGGCCGAATTCATGCAGTTGATAGCTGAGGGCGCGCGCAAGCAGAAGTCATTCGCACGAGCCGGCGGCAGCGTCGAACGGGAGCTGCAGCATGGGTAAGATAGGCGCGCGCCAGAGCGATATTTTAAAAGCTGTATCCACCGCCCCCTCCATCAACAAGACGCCGGTGGGCAGCAGCACACCGCCTCTGCCTTATCCGACCACGCAAGACCTGTCGAATAGCGCCTCGGTAGCCGATAGCGTCCACTTCAACGGCAAGCCGGCCTATGTGCTGAACATGGCGGAGCAGCCGAAGTGCAGCGGCGACGATCCGGGCACCGCCAACGGCGTCAAGTCCGGCACCGTCAACGGCTATGTGAAACCGACCGGGGCCGCCAGCCACTTCAGGGCGGAAAGGCACTACGTGGTGCGCCAGGGCGACAGCAATGTCATGAACGGCGGCAACAATCCGGGCATCTATATCACCACGCAGATGCCGCATCCGCCGGGCAGCCTGCCGCCTCCCGCAACGCCGACCGAGAGCAGCCCGCCGGTGCTGCCCGAAACGCCTGCCGAAAGCGCCTTCTTGTCCAGGCAAGGCAACGCCCTGGCGCCGGCGCTCGGCCCGAACATCAATACCGGCAAGGTATTGGCGGTGGCGGCCATTGCCGGCCAGGCCGGCGTGGTGCTGGCGCCGTGCGTCGCTTTCATTCCCGGAAAGAAGGGCTAAGCATGGCCGCTATCCTGATCCCGGTTGGCGAGGTCGTGATCGAGGGCGGGATTACCATATGGCACATCCTGTTCGGCGCCACCGTAGTCACCGGCGGTGCGGTGGTACTGCATGAAGCCACCCAGGAGAGGGCGCCGGCCACGACCGAAACCACTACAATCGTCGGTACGGGCAAGCTGGATTGTGGGGACAATGGAAGTTATGAGGATCTGCTTAAAAAGAGCGGAGATAATAAATTTGATCGCGATCACGTTCCATCGAAGGCGGCATTAAAGGAAGCTGCGCAGAAAATCATCGACGAGACGCCCGGGCTCGCCGAAAAGCTCACCGATGCGGGACGAAAAGCGCTTTTTGGATCGGGCAGCGATCCTGGATTGATCGCGAAGCAAGGCCAGGCGATAGCGATTCCCAAAAAAGACCATCAGCAGCATAGCGATACTTATGGCCGGCGCAACAGTCCGGACAAGATCGACACGGATTCCGATGAGCTGCAGGAAGCGGCAAAAAAGGATACAAAAACGATTGAAGATGCAGAAGGAAAAGAAATGGATGACGAATGCTTGAAGAAATATCAAAAAGCAGCAGAGAAGATTCGCAAGAAAACGCATGCCGAATATATCAAGGACCTTACCAAGCTGATTAAAGATGTCATTGCGAAACAGTGATGCATTTTTAATTTTCACAAGGAAATCACATGTTAGTTATTGAAGATGCAGTGAAGTTGTTTGGCTTGTCGCCGAAAGATCAATCCGTTGATGCTTATCTGACCGTTCTCGGCATAGAAGAGCGCCCGGAATTCGACGAAAATCCTGAAGAATGGTTAAGCAAAACCGAACAAGGTTATATCCTGATGTTCCGCGCCAAGCACGGATACACGCGACTCTACGGTGCGACCGATGCCGCCGGGGACATGATTTTCAGCGGCATCCGCTTGCACGGCCCGCAAAATGCCGACGATTTCCAGCCTTACCCGGGCAAGTTGCCTTTTGGGCTGCATTTTGAGCAAGGTCCCGATGAAATCAGGAAGACATTGGGAGAGCCCAGTTTCGAAGATGAGCCGGGCACATCCCAGAGGACGCTGTTGTGGAACAATTTCAAGGAGCTGCAAATCGGCGTCGTATTGACGGCCGATGAAAAACATTGCGCTTACATTACCTTGAAACCTGTACAAATCAAATTTCGCTAAGAGAAACGAATAGCAGAGCAGTGATGCCCAATGGACCAAACTACGCCGCCGACCGCCGACCTCTTCCTGAACCACTTGGGAAAACCCGTTGAATCCATAGAGGCGGCGGTATTCCGGCATGCGCATAAACCGAATTTCGAGCTCCCGGACCACTCTCCGATAGGCGGGATCTTTTTCAAGCGCCTGGGTTTCTCGATCACATTCTGCCCGCCGGATTTTTATCACGCGGATGCTGCGCAGACCGGAGCGCCGGCGATCGTTACCAATGTCCAGATGTATTCCGGGGACGATTATTATGACCACGCCCGCTACGCATCTCCGCTGCCGCATGGGCTCGACTTTGCGGATAGCCGCGAGGATCTGCAGCAAAAGCTTGGAAGTTCGACATGGACATTTCCATTCGCCGCCCCATTCAAGCTGGAGCGCTGGGATTTTCCCGGCCACTGGCTGCTGGCCTCTTATACCGACGACATGTCCGCCTTGCGCATGATCGAGATCGGGCTCCAGCCTGGGCAAGCGGCGCCGTCTGTCTTGCCGAAAATCGAACAGCCGGATATCCACACCCTGCAATCCCTGCTGGAAATGCGCTGGAACGAGGTCGCGCTGCATCCCAGCCTGCAAGATGCGGATTTTTCCGCGTTGGCCGCCGCTGCGCCTGATGATGAAAATCCGCATGAAGTGGATGAACTGCTAACGCGCGGCATCGAACTGTATTTTCGCCGTTCGCAGAAGAGCGGCGAACCGTTTTTCATCCTGTCGGGCGCCCGCTATATCCGCAAGGGACTCTATTCTTCGGCCGGTTTTGACGGCGCCTTGCCCAAAGGCCTGCTTTTTTCAGATACGCCTGAAACCGTGGTCGCGAAGGTGGGCAGTTATCCGGTGACAGGCAAGGCCGATGAGCTGACCGGTTATTACGTATGGAAGCTGCCGGAATATATGCTGCATGTGGGGTTCAGCGTCATGGAGCAGCGTGTCAACCGGATCCGCGTCGCCGCCCATCCCTACTATGCGATTGAACTGCTGGAATCGCCTCTCTTGAAAACCCCGTCCTGAATTTAGCGGGAAATGCCGCTGCAAGTAGGTAAAGCAGCCAATCCAATCCGGCCGAATATCATTTGGCGTCCAATTTTTGCCACAATTCGTTACTTGGCGTTACACTTGTTGCTTCGCAGAACAACATGGCTCAACGCTTGCCTCTACACTGAAGCATCAGGATGACAACATCGGGCGGCATTGCCCTATGCAACAGTGCTGGCAAACAGGAAACGAAATGAAAAAACTTTTAGCATGTCTGGCGTTTGGCGCCATTGCCGCGGGTGCCTGCGGCAGCGCCGCAGCCGGCGGCGTGAATGTCGGCGTCGGCATTTATGTCGATCCGCCGGTACGGCCGTATTACCCACCGGTTGTGCAATATGAACCGCGTTATGTCCCTGCGCCGGTGTACTACCCGCCGCAGGAAGTCTATGTGGACCCGGGCTGGCGCGAGCGTCGCGAATGGCGGGAGCGCCGCGACGACGAATGGCGCCGTGAAGAATGGCGGCGCCGGAACTGGCGCGAACATCGCCATCATCACGACGACGACGATTAAATCCTGCCAAGCCCGCTGCCCGCGGGCTTTTTTTCGGCTATTCCCGACTCGCCGGCGCCGGCAACTGGCGCCAGGTCCTTAGCACGCGCCGCTCGGGCGGATTGAGGCGGATGGCGTGCGGCTTGCCGGCGCGGTCCTTGATCACCAGCTGCCGGCGACCGTCGGGCAGGGTGATGGCAGCGGGCGTGACGGTTGACGGTGCCACTTCGATCATGGAGACGGTTCTCGGGAAATCGGCAAACGCAGCGCCAGCGGTGGCGCCGCCTGTGGTGTAGTCGATCGCGATCAGATACGATTTTTCATCGGCGGCGGAATATGTCAGCGCCCACAGCACACCATCGATGATTTGCAGTTTTCCGACCACCAGGCCGACTTTTTCCGGCAGGTCGATATACCAGCCGCGCTGCTTGCTCCAGTTGACGATATTGCCGCTCAATTGCCATTTCCCGTCTTTGTCTTCAGTCAGCGTCTGTTGCTGTAGTTGTCCCCTGCCTGCAGCGGGAGCGGCGCCGGCTTTTTCTCCGATGCCATACAGGCTTGCGGTTTGCGCCTTGCCCAGGCCGGCGCTGTAGTCCATTCCGCCAGCGCCAAACATGACCAGGGTGCCGCCCTTGGGATGATGCTGCAGCAACGGTTGCTGCAGCAGGGACTGCATCTTGTGCCCGCCATCGACAGCTGTAAACAGCGGATGACCGTCGAACGCTGCTTGCCACTGCTGCGCGTTGCCGGCGTTCAGGTCGAATTTCCAGAGTTTGCCGTGCAAGTCGCCGGCGTAGGCTGCGTTTACCTGGCGTTGCCTGTCGAAGACCAGGGCCGGAGTCGACAAGCCGTTAGGCGCCTGCAGATCGGCAGCGCCGGCAACCAGTTTCCTGATCAGCCTGCCGCTGGCGAGTTCGGCCAGGTACAGCACGGCACGCTGCCTTTTACTTTGATAGCCGTTGCCGTATATCGCGGCCCAGTTGCCGTTGCGCAGGCGGATTGCAAAAGCTTCGCCGAGCTGGTAACCCATGTCGTCATCCGACTTACCGTGGCCGTCGTCTTCCGCGCTTTTCTGCCACAGCAAAGGATTGCCGGGCCAAGCATCAGGCTCGCTGATGTCCAATGCAAACAGGCTTCTTGCAGCGGTGCCGGTGGCGCCAAGCAGGACGGTCTTCCACGCGGCGCCCGCGCCATTCCCGAGATAGGCGTCGCCGGCCGTCAGCAGACCGTCGACGAACAGGCGGTGCGCATAACCGGCTTCGCTCAATGCCGGTAAATTGTCAAAGACCGCGCGTGGAATGACAGCGGATTTTTCGACACCGTCGATCGCATCGAAACCATGCAGCATGCCGTCGTTGGCGCCGACATAGAGCATGGCGCGGCGCTGTTTCTTGCCGCCGACAAAACGCCGGTAACTGTCGCCTCCCTCGGCTGCCGGCAGCAAGTGATAAGCGGAATCAGACCGGCCGACATACAACGGCACGGAATTGATGATGTCGCCCAGCTTGCCTGCACGGTCGCGCAGCCGGCCGCCGTGCCGGATTTCCAGCGCCTCGTTGCCTCTCAGGTATTCCAGCATATCTTCGGACACCAAGGCGGCCCGTTGCCGGTCGTCGAGCCGTTGCCATTCGAATGGAACAGCGGCGCCGCCATCTCCCGCAGCCAGTATATGGCGCCGCCGCCACGCCGGAACAAGATCGGCCGCGTCCCAATGCGCTGTTTCGGAAACGCCGGTCGCGCTGATCGGATAGGCTTTGACATGGCCTTGCCAGGTAACCGCTTCATGGCTTGCCGTATAAATGAACGGCGGCTCGTCCGGTATATCCGCGGCCCGGGCAAATACGGAAATCAGCGTGAGCGTACAGATGCAGGCCAAGACCATTTTCATGACCTGCACCTCATAACAGCAGATAACTTTGCAGCATCACCACCGAGGCGTTGCTGGTTCCTACGCCCCTTGCCGTAATCCTGAACGCCGGCCGCGGTGGCGGCAGGTGCTGCCGGTACTGCAGGTCGGCATCGAACTGCAGCCGCTCGACCAGGCAGCGCGCCGGCGCGGCAGGCGGCAAACCTTCGCCGGCCGTGTGCGGCACGGCTACCGAGACTTCGCCGTTGCGCCAGCTGTCCGCGATTTCCCAGTAGGGTTTGCCGTTGTCGTCGGCCGCAGCCGGCCCTGGTTCGAGCAGCGGAATGACGATCGGCGACAGTTGCAACCGGTTTTCGCAAAAGCGCAGGGCGTGTTCCGCAGCCTGGAAAGCCGCTTGCAGGTTGCCGGCATTGGCAGCCATTTTTTCTTCAAACAGCGCGGCGCGCAGAGCGCCCGACCCGATCAGCAGCATCACCAGCAGGCAAAGCAGCATCATGGGAAGGATCAGGCCCGACTGCAGGCGCCGCCGGCGCACAGGATTGTTCATGGAAAAAAAACGGTGGCGAAACACACCACGTCCTTGTGCAGGGCCGGGTCGGCGGCGCCCGGCTGGCAATGTCTTGCAGACTGATTACGCGCATCACCGGCGGCAAGCGTATCCAGGAAATACACCTTGACCGTGAATCCTCCCGCCACCGAGCCGGCGATCTCGCCCCAGCCGCCGGCCATCGCCTGGCCGAGGCCGCTGCGCCATTCGTGGATATCCCTTGCCGCCAGTTCCTGCGGCGTGCATCCGGCGGAACCCAGGCAGGACGGCGCGGACTCACCGACGACAGGATAAGCGTGCCGCGACAGGTTGTAAGCGCCGCCATGCGCGCCGCGGATATTGGCGCGCACGCGATCGGCCAGGTCGGCGCTGAACTGGCTGGCCATGGCGCGCAGGTGGGCCGTCTTCTGATAACGCAGGGCGGTGGTCTGCATGCCGAGCAGGGCAAACAGGGCGAAGGCGCAGATGGCGATCGCCACCAGCACTTCCATCATGCCGGTTCCGGCTTGCGTGGCGGCGTGATTGCCGGCTGAGATCATGCGTTTCCTCTTTTCGATCCAACATCGTCTGAAAAGAATTATAGGAATCGCAGGTTGGCGATGAAATAGCCGGTGCGCTTAAAAAAATCCCGCTAAAACTCAGGCAAATTTATCCAGCAAGGCCGCCAGGTTCCTGGCGTTTTGTTCCGCTTCCGCGGGACTGGCGGCAGCCGCGGTATGCGTCACGATGGCGCCCGTCAGCAAGGTGATGAACGCCCGGTCGAGCGCTTTGCGGGCAGCCGCCAGCTGCTGTGCGACGCTCTCGCAATCGGCCGGCGCCGCGGCGCCGGCGATCAGTTTCTGCACGCCGCGGACCTGGCCTTCGACCCGCGCCAGCCGGTGCAGCAGGTCTTTCTTCTGTTCATCGCTCAGGGCCGTGCCATGCACTATCTTGATAGGCGTTTCGCTCAAAGCCTGTCTCCTTGATGTTGAACCGCCGCGCACAATCGTTTACCGGGCCGGCGCAAGTTATCGGTATGCCTAACGCTATCAGGAATCAAGGGATAACGCCAAAGGGAAACTGACCGTCACCTTCAAGCCGGGAGCCTCCTTGCTGCCGTCTGCGGCGGAGAGCGTAACTTGGGCGCCATGCGAGGAGGCGATATCGCGCACGATCGACAAACCGAGGCCGGCGCCGCTGGGGTTTTGCTGCTGCGCGGAAGGCGCCCGGTAAAAGGCGGAAAACACGCGCTCGCGGTCTTCTTCGGCGACGCCCATGCCGTTGTCTTCCACTTCCAGCAAGGCGCGCTGCGCCACGCTGTCGCGCTGCAGGCGCAATACGACCCTGCCTCCGGCCGGCGTGTAGTGAATCGCGTTATCCAGCAGATTGCTGACCAGCTCGTGCAACAGCAAGGCGTTGCCGTTGACGATCAGCTGGTCGGCCGCGTCGAACGACAGGTCGATCTGCTTCTTCACCGCCGCGCGCGCCTGCTCCAGGCCTACCTGGCGCGTAACGTCAGTGAGCGACACGGGCTCATTGCCGCTCTCGGCTGCGCCGTGCTCGGCGCGCGCCAGCGTCAGCAGCCGGTTGGCCAGGTGGACCGTGGCGTCGGTGGTGCCGGCAATGCTGGCGACGATTTCGCGCAGGCTGTGCCAGGCGCGCGCATCGCCGGGATTGCGGTCCAGTTCGCGCAAAGCCAGTTCGGCCTGCGTCTTGAGCACGGTGAGCGGGGTCCGCAGTTGATGCGAAGCGTCGGCGATAAAACGGCGCTGGCCGGTGATCAGCGCCTGCAAGCGCCCCATGTAGCCGTTCATCGCAACCACCAGCGGCCTTACTTCCTTGTGCACCTGGTTGACCTCGAAATCGGCCAGGTCGGTAGTAGCGCGCGCTTCCACCGCGGCTTTCAGCTGCATCAGCGGACGCAGCACAAAACGCACCGCAGACCACACCAGCAAGGCCGCCACCGTCACCAGCAAACCCTGGCGCCACAAGGTGCTGAACAGGATCTTGCGGGTCAGGTCGCTGCGCGCATCCATGGTTTCGCCGACCTGGATCAGCGCGATGCCGCGCATCGAATCGTCGTACACCGGCTGGTACAGGGCGGCGATGCGCACCGCCTGGTTGTGATAACTGGCGTGGTAAAAACGCACCAGCGCGGGGTAGATTTCCGAGCGCGGCACGTCGGGCGGCAAGGCCGGCAGGTCTTCGTAGCCTGAAACAAATTCGCCGCGGGTGCCGGTGACCTTGTAATAGATGCGGCCCAGGGTGTCGGTCTCGAAACTGTCCAGCGCCACATACGGCACATCGGCCACCACCTTGCCGTCGACCACCGACACCCGTTCCGCCAGCGCCCGGGTCGACGCCAGCAGCGCGCGGTCATAGGCCAGGTCGGCCACGTCGAGCGCGTTGCGGTAGACCGAAAATGCATCCAGCGCCACCACCAGCAGCAAGGGAACCAAGAGCCAGCTCAGCAGCTGGCTGCGCAGGCTTCCCAGCGATTTCGCAGGTTTGGATCCCGCGGCGAGCGGATCGGCTGGCGGCGCTGTCATTTTTCGGCGGCGACTTCCAACAGGTAGCCCAAGCCGCGCAGGGTAGTGATCGCGACCGCTTCAGCGTCGAGACGCTGCAGTTTCTTGCGCAAGCGGTGGATATAGATTTCAATCGCGTCGGGATTGGCGTCGTCGATCAACGAAAACACTTCGTCAAACAGTTTTTCCTTGGACACCACGCGGCCGGCGCGGCTGATCAGCACTTCCAGCACGGCATGTTCGCGCGGCGTCAGCGCCAGCACCGCGTTGCCATAACTAAACATGCGCGACACCGTATCGAATTGCAAGGCGCCGCAACTGTAGACCGGCGCTTCGCCGCCTTGCGCGCGGCGCAGCAAGGCTTTGACGCGCGCTTCCAGCTCGACCAGCTCGAACGGCTTGGCCAGGTAGTCGTCGGCGCCCAGGTTCAAACCTTGCACCCGATCCTGCACGCCGCCGCGCGCGGTCAGGATCAATACCGGGGTTTTGCTGCCGCGCGCACGCAAACGCTTCAAGACTTCCAGCCCGTCCATTTTCGGCAAGCTCAGGTCCAGGATCACCAAAGCGTATTGCTGCGTGTGCAACAGGCTATCGGCGTCGGCGCCGTTCATGGCGCACTCGACCGACCAGTGCGCATCCTGCAGCGCCTTGGTCAGCCAGCGCGACAGTTCGACGTGGTCTTCAATCAGTAAAATCCGCATGGCTATGGCAACTAGTGGCTAGAATTCGAAAACGGGCCGTCAATACTCACACAGAAAACCTTGCTTGGCAAAATCTTGCGGGCCGTTAGTGAAAGGAAAATGAAAGACTGCCGCCGTTATGATGTAAAAAACGAATAAAGCCCTGGGTTTCGCATCTGCATTGCAGGTGAAACAACAACAGAATGGGTAGGAGACAATGAATTCCGTAATCACCTGGATTGCTGCACTCAGTGCATGTGTCACGCTTGGCGCCCACGCGGCGCCGGCGCAATGCATTGCGCCGGCCAAACCAGGCGGCGGCATGGCCGTGACCTGCAAGCTGGTGCAGAAGGGCCTGCAGCTGCAATCTCCAGCCGGGCAAGAACATCCGATCAAGATCAGCTACCTGCCGGGCGGCATCGGCGCAGTAGCCTGGAACTCCATCGTTACCCAGCGCCGCGCCGAAGCCGATACGCTGGTGGCGTTTTCCGGCGGCTCGCTGATGAACCTGGCCCAGGGAAAATACGGCGATGCAGAGGTCGGCAACGTGCGCTGGGTAGCCGCGCTCGGAGTCGACTACGGCATGATCGCGGTACGCAGCGATTCGCCGTACAAGACCTTGCCCGAACTGCTCGATGCCCTCAAGAAAATTCCCGCGAAGATCACCATAGGCGCCGCCGGCACCGTAGGCAGCCAGGACTGGCTGAAAATTTCCAGGCTGGCCACGCTCAAGCAGATCGATCCCAAGACCCTGCGCTTCGTCGCGCTGGAAGGCGGCGGCGAAGCCTTTACCGCCTTGCGCGCCGGCCATGTGCAAGTGGTTTCCGGCGACGCCTCGGAAGCCACCCTGCATTCGCTGGACGGCGAGATCCGCGTGCTGGCGGTGCTGTCCGAACAGCGCCTGCCAGGCGCGCTGGCCGATGTGCCGACCGCCCGCGAACAAGGCATGGACGTCAGCTGGCCGATCATCCGCGGCGTCTACATGGGCCCGCAAGTGAGCGACGCCGACTATAAACGCTGGGTCGGCACTTTCGACAAGATGATGGCGACTCCCGAATTCGACCAGCTGCGCGCCCGCAACGGACTGTATCCGTTTGCGCTGAGCGGCGACAAGCTGACTGCATACATTAAAAAAACCGTTGAAGACTATCGCAAACAATCGAACCAGCTTGGCTTGATCAGATAAATCCCGCCGCGGCAAGAGGCCCGGCAAAAACCCCGCAAGCAATGCCAGATGGCAGCCGAATCCCCGGCTGGCACCGGCTCGCCTGCGCCTTTTTAAAAGTAGCTGCACTCATGACACTTAGGAGATGACATCCATGCTTATCAAAAAAACCCTGGCAAGCGCAATCGCCGTCGTATCGCTGGGCCTGGCCCTGAACGCTTCGGCGCAGGCGCCGGCCGGTTATCCAGCCGACTACGCAAAGGTGATCGACGGCGCCAAGAAAGAAGGCAAGCTGGTGATCTACAGCGCCACCGACTCGAAAGCCGCGGAGCCTCTGATCAAGGATTTCAGCACGCTCTATCCGGGCGTCAAGGTCGAGTTCAACGACATGAATTCAACCGAGGTGTACAACCGCTTCATTTCGGAAGCGGCCGCCGGCGGCGCTACTGCCGACGTACTGTGGTCGTCGGCGATGGACCTGCAGTTCAAGCTGGCCAGCGAAGGTTATGCCGCGGTGTACAAATCGCAGGAAACAGCCGCGATTCCTGCCTGGGCCAACTACAAGGACAGCGCTTACGGCACCACTTTCGAACCGCTGGCCATCGTCTACAACAAACGCCTGGTGAGCGCCGACGAAGTGCCGGCCAACCATGCCGACCTGGTCAAGCTGCTGACCGCCAAGGCTGACAAGTTCCGCAACAAGGTCACCACCTACGACATCGAAAAATCGGGCGTCGGTTTCTCCTTCATCACCGAAGACGCGCAGATCAATCCGCAGTTCTGGGATCTCGCCAAGACCTTCGGCGATGTCGGCATCCGGGTGCAATCCTCGACCGGCACCATGCTGGAACGGATTTCTTCCGGCGAGAACCTGATCGGCTACAACGTGATCGGCTCTTACGCGCAAGCGCGCGCCGCCAAGGATCCGTCGATCGGCGTCTCCTTCACCAAGGATTACAACCTGGTGCTGTCGCGCGTGGTGTTCATCAACAAGTCGGCCAAGAACATGAACGCGGCCAAGCTGTGGATCGACTACCTGCTGTCCAAGCGCGGCCAGACCATCATTTCCAACGAATCCCAGCTGTATGCCTTGCGCTCGGATGTCAGCGGCCACAACACACTGGGCAGCCTGACCACCCAGCTGGGCGGCGCGCTCAAGCCGATCGCGATCACGCCGGCCCTGCTGCAATACCTGGACCAGGCCAAGCGCCTGGCGTTCCTGAAGCAATGGAAAGCCGCCGCAGGGAAAAAATAAGGCAAGCACGCCATCCCCGCCATGCGCGGGGATGGCAAGTCCGGTGCGCGTAGCCGGATTTTGAATATTCAGGTTTTTCTGCAAGGTGTAACTATGTCATCCATTTCTCCTCCCCATCCGCTGGCCAGCCGTTCCCGGCTGGCGCGCCTAGGCTGGCCGCGCCTTAACTGGCCGCGCGGACTGGTGGTCACGCTGGCGGCGGTGGCGATTTTCCTGCCGCTGGTGCTGATTTTTTACCAAAGTTTCCTGTCGGCGCCGTTTTTCGCGCCGGTCAAGACCCTGAGCCTGGAACCGTACCGTTTCATTTTCGACGATCCGGATTTCCGCCAGGCTTTCATCAACGGCTTGCTGCTGGCCAGCGGCCTGGCCCTGATCGCGGTGCCGCTGGGCGGCATGCTGGCGTTCCTGATGGTGCGCACCGACCTGCCGGGCCGCAACTGGATCGCACCGATGCTGCTGGTGCCGATTTTTGTATCGCCGATGGTGATCGCCTTCGGTTATGTGGTGGCAATGGGACCGGTCGGCTTCTATACGGTGTGGATGCAGGACCTGCTGCGCCTGGTGGGGATTGAAGCGACGCCGTGGAATGTGTATGCCTTCCCCAGCATCGTCATCATCGCCGGCTTGACCCATGTGCCGCACGTTTACCTGTACGCCTCGGCTGCGCTGAAGAGCCTTGGCGCCGATGTCGAGGAAGCAGCCCGCGTGGCCGGCGCTTCGCCGCTGCAGGTGGCGCTGAACGTGTCGCTGCCGATGATCATGCCGGCGCTGGCGTACGCCGGCGTGCTGGTGTTTTTCCTCGGCTTCGAAGTGTTCGGCCTGGTGCTGGTGCTGGGCGACCCGGAAGGTCACCTGGTGCTGCCGACCTACCTCTACAAGCTGACCAACAAGCTCGGCACGCCTTCGTACCACCTGATGGCGGCAGTAGCGGTATGCCTGGTGGCTGTGACCTTGCCGCTGGTGATGATCCAGCGCTGGCTGCTGCGTTCGGCCAACAAGTATGTGTCGATCAAGGGCAAGGGCGCGCGCCAGAAGGCGCTGCCGCTGGGCAAGTGGAAATGGCTGGCGTTCAGCCTGATCGCGGCCTGGCTGATCTTCACCATCGCGATCCCGCTGTCCGGCATCGCCTTGCGCGCGTTTGTCTCGCACTGGGGTTACGGCGTATCGCTGGTGGACACGTTCACCTTGCAGCATTTCCGCGATATCTGGGAGCAGCCGGCGCTGGTGCGCGGCATCGTCAACACCATCCTGATCGGCGTCATCGGCGGTGCGATCGCGGTGGCCTGCTACTGCTGCATCGCGCTGGCCATGCATCGCAAATCGGATGGCATCACCCGCTTCCTCGACTACAGCGTGCTGATCCCGCGCGCCGTGCCGGGCTTGCTGGCCGGCCTGTCGTTCCTGTGGGTATTCCTGTTCGTGCCGTCGTTCCTCGACAGCATGCTGAAAGGTTACGACAACGTCGTAGCGCAATGGCTGGTGGAACACCTGATTCCGCAACTGCGCGAACTGCGCTCCACCATCTTCTCGGTGTGGCTGGCGTATTCGGTGGTGTGGCTGGCTTATGGCTTGCGCCTGATCACCACGGCGCTGCTGCAGGTCGGGCCGGAACTGGAAGAGGCGGCCCGTGCCGTCGGCGCCCGCCGTGCGCAGGTGACGCGCGACGTCACGCTGCCGCTGGTGCGCTACGGCGTGCTGGGCGCCTGGCTGATGGTGTTCCTGATCTTCGAACGCGAATACTCGACCGGCGTCTACCTGCTGTCGCCCGGCACCGAGGTGATCGGCGCGCTGATCGTCTCGCTGTGGGCTTCCGGCTCGGTCGACCTGGTCGCCACTCTCTCCTTCATCAACATCACGCTGGTGGCCATCGGCCTCGGCATTGCGCTGCGCTTCGGCGTCAAGTTGCACGACTAATCAGGAAATCATCATGAGCGAATTAAGTGTCAATAACCTGCATCTCGACTACGGCAGCGGCGCCAGCGCCAATCCTATCCTCAAGGGCGTGTCGATGGAATTGCAGCGCGGCGAAGTGGTCGCCTTGCTGGGCCCGTCGGGCAGCGGCAAGACAACCTTGCTGCGCGCGGTAGCCGGCCTGGAGTCGCCGAAATCGGGCAGCATACAGATCGGCGAACGCGCCATGTTCGACGGCCAGCGCAAGCTGGAAATCCCGGCCGAAGAACGCAACCTGGGGCTGGTGTTCCAGTCCTATGCGCTGTGGCCGCACAAGACGGTTTCCGACAACGTCGGCTACGGCCTGAAGCTGCGCAAGATGAACGGCAGCGACATTGCTGCCCGCGTCAAGACGGTGCTGGGCCAGCTCGGCCTGGGCCACCTGGGCGACCGCTTCCCGCACCAGCTGTCGGGCGGCCAGCAGCAGCGGGTCGCGATTGCCCGCGCGCTGGTGTACAACCCGCCGGTGATCCTGCTGGACGAACCTCTGTCCAACCTCGACGCCAAGCTGCGCGAGGAAGCGCGCGCCTTCCTGCGCGAACTGATCGTGCGGCTCGGCCTGTCGGCATTGATGGTGACCCATGACCAGGCCGAGGCAATGGCGATTTCCGATCGCATCCTGCTGCTCAACAACGGCAAGATCGAACAGCAGGGCGCGCCGCAAAGCATGTATGAAACGCCGGACACCCTGTTCACCGCCGAATTCATGGGCAGCAACAACCGCCTGCCGGCCAAGGTGCTGGAGCGTGACGGCGGCCAGGCCTTGCTGCAGGTAGAAGGCGGCGACGTCAAGGCAACGCTGCGCGGGCCGACCATCTGCAGCGGCGACAAGGATGCGGTCGCCATCATCCGCGTCGAGCAGGTCAACATCTCCGATACGCAGGTGGACAACGCTATCAGGCTGCCGCTGTCGACCTGCATGTACCTGGGCGATCGCTGGGAATGTGTGTTCCGCAACAGCGCCGCCAGCGGCGCCGACAGCACCGTGCTGCGCGCCTATGCCCGGCACCGGCTGGCGCCGGGAGAGTACTGGCTGCAATTGCCGCAGGAAGCGCTGTGGGCCTTCTAAGCAAAGATTCCGAGATGACAGAAAAGGGGGAGTTATATCCGCATCACGCAACAGCCTTTGTGCAGCTTAGCCATAACCGCACAGCCAACAGAAAAATATTACACAACGGAGGAACAACAATGAAAAGAAAGTACCTGGCGGCGGCAACGCTCGCCGCACTCGGCACGCTGGCATCCGGCGCCTACGCTCAATCCAGCGTCACCGTCTACGGTATCGTCGATACCGGGATCGAGTACGTGAACAACGCCAACGCCAACAAGGACAGTTTGCTGCGCCAGAGCTCCGGCGCCATGAATACCTCGCGCATCGGCTTCCGCGGCACCGAGGACCTGGGCGGCGGCCTGAAGGCAGTATTCCAGCTGGAAAACGGCTTCAAGACCGACACCGGCGAGTTCGACAGCGCCGGGGTGCTGTTCAACCGGCAAGCCAATGTCGGCCTGGAAGGCAGCTTTGGCCGGGTGGTGCTGGGCCGCTCTTTCACCACCACATATGATTTCATCCTGCCGTTCGACCCTATGGGTTACTCGGCCCAGTACTCTTGGGTGACTTCAGCCGGCGCCACGGGCGGACGCAAGGACGGCATGCCGACCAACCTGCAGAACATCGTCAAATACCAGGGCAAGTTCGGCGACTTCAAGCTGGGCGCCACCTATGGTTTCGGCGAGACGGCCGGCAGCACCAGCGACAGCGCGAAATACGACCTGGGCCTGGGCTACGAAAGCGGTCCGTTCCGCATCGCGGCCACATTCGACCGCGTCAACAGCGCAGCCGTCAGCGCCACCAACAGCGCTTACGACAAGGCCACCAGCATCCACCTGGCGGGCAGCTACCAGCTCGGCAGCGACCTGATCCTGAGCCTGGGCTACCGCAACTACAAGAAAACTCTAGCGTCGAATGCAGCCGACCTGCGCAGCGATTTCTTCTGGGGCGGCGCCAGCTACAAGGTGACGCCGGTAGTGACGCTGATTGGCGCCATCTACTACCAGAACATCAAGAACGTCGCCAGCGGCAAGGATGCCGATCCGATCATGTATTCGGTGCGCGGCAAATATGCGCTGTCGAAACGCACCGACCTGTACCTGAGCGCGGCTTACGCCAAAGCGAAGAACTCGCAGCTGGTCGGCTTGTCGCGCGACGACCTTGCCTACGGCAGCAGCCAGACCGGCGTGATCGCCGGCATCCAGCACCGCTTCTAAAACCGGTAACGGCACGGCAGCCGTTTTGCCGCGCCGTCTTTTGCCACGGAAGACATGTGCAGTTACACGCACAGTTGTCTTCCGTTTTTTTTTTGCAAACCCGGTTTTTATCAAAACAAGGCGCGATTCCCTGTAGCTTGATTGCTGGCGTAGAATGTTTCGTCAAAAAAACAATAGCCAGTACCAACCCAAGGAGAATTGATGCAAATTTCTACACGACGTATCACGCTGTGCGGATTGATGTTGACGGCAACCGCCGGCATGATGGGCTGCACGACAGCCGACAATGGATCAACCAAAGCATCGCAAGCCTCGGCCGCTACCGCGGCGCTCGCTGCAAACTCCCCCTTCGCCCAGGTCAGCAGCTTGCCTTACAACATGCCGCCGTTCGACCGGATCAAGGATTCCGACTATAACCCGGCATTCGAAGCCGGCATGGCGCAGCAACGCCAGGAAGCGCGCGCAATCGCCGCCAATCCGGCGGCGCCGAGTTTCGACAACACCATCGTTGCACTGGAACGCTCGGGCCGGATGCTGAACCGCGTCAGCGACGTCTTCTTCAACCTGGTGAGCGCCAACACCAGTCCTGAACTGGACCAGATCCAGCAAGACATGGCCCCCAAGCTGGCCGACCACAAGGACGCCATCTACCTCGATCCGCAATTGTTTGCGCGCGTCGAGCAGCTGTATCAGCAACGGACCAGCCTCGGCCTCGATCCCGAATCGCTGCGCTTGCTGGAACGCTATCGCACCGAATTCGTCAGGGCCGGCGCCCGCCTATCGGCCGCCGACAAGGACCGGCTGCGCAAGCTGAACCAGCAGATCTCTTCGCTCACCACGCAATTCCAGCAGACCCTGCTGAAAGCCAATAACGACGGCGCGATAGTGGTCGACCGCCAAGCCGACCTGGACGGCTTGACGCCGGAACAGATCAGCGCCGCGGCGCAGGCTGCGAGCAGCCGCAAGCTGGACGGCAAATGGCTGATTGCGCTGCAAAACACCACCGACCAGCCGCTGCTGGCGCAGCTCAAGAATCGCCAGTTGCGCGAACGCCTCTATACCGCCTCCGTCACGCGCGCCAACGGCGGCAGCGACGACAACGTCGCCGGCGTGGCCGAGATCGTCAAATTGCGCGCCCAGCGTGCCGCGCTGCTGGGTTATCCTAGCCACGCCGCTTACGTGCTGGAAGACGAAACCGCCGGCACCCCGGACGCCGTCAACCGCATGCTGGCACAGCTGGCGCCGGCCGCCGCCGCCAACGCCCGCAAGGAAGCCGCCGCCATCCAGCAGGTGATAGACCGCCAGGCCAAGGCCAGCCATGCCAAGCCGTTCAAGCTGCAGCCGTGGGACTGGGCGTTTTATTCAGAACAGGTGCGCAAGTCGCGCTACAACTTCGACGAATCCCAGATCAAGCCTTATTTCGAGCTCAACAATGTGCTGCAGAACGGCGTGTTCTACGCTGCCCAGCAGCTGTACGGCCTCAGCTTCAAGGAACGCACCGACCTGCCGGTGTACCAGAAGGACGTACGGGTGTTCGAAGTGTTTGACCAGGACGGTTCGCCGCTGGCCCTGTTCATGTTCGATCCTTTTGCGCGCGACAACAAGCAGGGCGGCGCCTGGATGAACAACTACGTGTCGCAATCGCGGCTGTTGGGGACCAAGCCGGTAGTGTCCAACAACATCAACATCGTCAAGCCGCCGGCCGGCAAACCGGTGCTGCTGACGTTCGATGAAGTCAACACCATGTTCCACGAGTTCGGCCATGCCTTGCACGGCATGTTCTCCAATGTCCAGTATCCGATGTTCTCCGGCACCGAGGTGCCGCCGGATTTCGTCGAATATCCGTCGCAGTTCAATGAAATGTGGTCGCGCAATCCGCAAGTCCTGGCGCACTACGCCAAGCACTACAAGACCGGCAAGCCGATGCCGCAAGCGCTGGTCAGCAAGGTGCTGGCGGCGCGCAAGTTCAATGCCGGTTTCGAGACTTCGGAATACCTGTCGGCGGCCATGCTGGACCAGGCCTGGCACCAGCTGCCGGCAGGCCAGACGCCGGCGGCCAGGGATGTGATGGCGTTTGAAGCGAAAGCGCTGCAGGCGGCCGGCAGCGGCGACGGTTATGCAGTGCCGCCGCGCTACCATACGCAATATTTCCAGCACATCTTCGCCAACGGCTATTCAGCCGGGTATTACGCTTATATCTGGAGCGACGTGCTGGCCAAGGATACCGAGCACTGGATGAATACCCACGGCGGCCTGAAACGGGCCAACGGCGACCTGCTGCGGGCCAAGGTGCTGTCGCGCGGCTTCAGCGCCGATCCTAGCGCGCAGTTCAAGGATTTCTACGGACGCGGGCCGGAAGTCGGGCCGCTGCTGGAGGCGCGCGGCCTGGGCGGCGTTGCCAAGTAGCTGCAGTCTGGATGTGAAAACGGGGCAGATTTTCTGCCCCGTTTTTTTTTGCCTGGAGAAAAGCGGTTACAAAGGCTCAAACACGCCGGCGGTCCGGTTCTTTTCTACTTTGTCCCACGCAAAAATCTTGCCGTTCATCGCCACGTACACGCCGTGCGGCAAGGCTTGCGCAACGCCGCAGGCAAAACCGAAATTGAACAGGGCGTCGGAATTGGCAATCGCGTAGGGAATCATCGCGCCGGTGACCACGATTGTCTTCTCCAGCGCGGCCGCGCCCAGCACCGCTGCGGTCTCGCGCATGGTGTCGGTGCCATGGATGATCACGATCGCCTGTTCCGCCGCATGCGTGCAGGAAGCCAGCACGCGCCGGCGGTCGATGTCTTGCATGTCGAGCGAATCGAGCAGCGGCAATTCTTCCAGCGCGATCTCGGTGGTGATGCGCGCGCGCTGGATCACCTGCGGCAAGTGGCTGGCGGCGAAAGTCAGTTTGCCGGCGATCTCATCGTAATGCTTATCGAAAGTGCCGCCGGTGGCGATGATGCGTAGAGCCATGAGTAGATGTTCCTATGATGAAGCCGCGCCGTCCTTGGCTGGGCCAGGCTTGCGGCCGCGACGCATGGTGAATGAAAACAGTATAAATAACACGATCAGCCCTGCCGCGCCTAGCCCCCATGGCAGCAAGGCCAGCATCGGCGAAACCGGACCGCCCTGGCGCTGGATCTTGACTTGTTCAGGCGTGATCGGCGGCGTATCGGCATGGCCGTACTGCTTCACCACGTAATTGGCCAGCATCGCGATCTGGCTGTCATTGAGGTGGTTGGCGAACCCGGGCATGAAAGTCTGTTCGTCCTTGCCGCGGCGCTGTACGCCGTTGAGTATCACCATCAGCAGGTTGCCGGGATCGCGCGCGCCCACCACGCTGTTGCTGAACAGCGACGGATAATAACCGCCGACCACGCCGCTGCCGCTGGCCGAGTGGCAGCTGGCGCAGTTGCCGCTGAACAGTTCGGCGCCGCCGGACGCATTGCTGCTGACCGACACTGCCGCCACGCCGCGCAATTCGGCATCGTCGTCCGCGGCCTGGCCCCAGGCGTAACGCGGCTTCTTGTCTGCCGCGTCGTTGATGGCCGGAACGCTGCGCACATAAGTGACGATCGCCTTCAAGTCGGCATCGTTCAGATGTTGCAGGCTATGCTCGATCGCTTCCGCCATGCCGCCGGCGGCGGACGCCTTGCCCGGCACCAGGCCGGTTTTCAGGTACTGGACAATTTCTTCGTCCTTCCAGCCGCCGATGCCGCTGACCGGATCGGGCGTGATGTTGAACGCGGTCCAGCCGCCCAGCTGGGCGCCGCCGAAGGAACGCTTGAGGTCGACGCCCATGGTCAGGTTACGCGGCGTGTGGCATTCCTGGCAGTGGGCCAGGCCTTCCACCAGGTAAGCGCCGCGATTCCATTCGGGACTCTTGCCGGCGTCTTCCTTCCATTCGCCCGGCTTGAAATTGAACAGGTTCCAGCCGGCCAGGATCCAGCGCTGGTTGAGCGGGAACGGCAATTTGTTTTCCAGGTTCTTTTGCTGGATCGGCGGCAGGCTGAACAGGTAAGCCTTGATCGCCAGCACATCGTCGCGCGACAGCTTGGTGAAGGATGTGTAAGGGAAAGCCGGATACAGGTGCTTGCCCTCGTCGTCGATGCCGTTGTGCAGCGCCCGGATGAAATCTTCGTCGCTCCAGTCGCCGATCCCGGTTTCCTTGTCCGGCGTGATGTTGGGACCGTAGATGGTGCCGAACGGCGTGGCCAGCGGATAACCGCCGGCGAACGGCTTGGCGGGATCGACCGTGTGGCAGGCGATGCAGTCGGCCGCCTTGGCCAGGTAGGCGCCGCGCTTGATCTGGTCGGCGTTAGGCGCAGCGGCGGCGGCAGGAGCTGCAGCTGCGCCATCGGCCGCAAACGCGGCGCCGTGCGCCAGTCCCGCAACCAGGGCCATGCCGCCCATCCAGCGGGAAAATCGGCAGGTGAGTTGAGCGCGGGCCATCATAGCACTGTCCTCAAGGTGTCAGCGATGCGCAAGGACAGCGCCGCGATGGTCAAGGTGCAATTCACCGTGCCGGCCACCGGCATCACCGAACCGCTGGCGATGAACAGGTTTTCGTGGTCGTGCGAGCGGCAATGGGCGTCGACCACCGAATCGCGCGGATCGCCGCCCATGATGGTGGCGCCCATGATGTGGTTGTTCGGTGCGAAATCGTCGTCGAACTTGATTTCGGTGCCGCCGAACAAGGCAGCGATGCTGGCATACGCCTGGTGCGTCAGCACGGCGCTCTTTTGCACGTAGTCGTTGATCGAATAGGTGATCTCGGGTTGCGGGATGCCTAGCGCATCGCGCTTTTCCGTGCTCGGCCGTATGCGGTTTTCCGGATCCGGCAAGATGTCGTGGAAACTGTTGATATTCACGGTGCGCGCCGCGCGGCGGCGGATTTCCTGGTTCAGCTTGACGCCCACCAGGCCGTCTTTCAAAGCGCTCTGCGCAGCATGGTTGGTTTGCGCCATGTTATTCAGGTGCAGTTTCTTGGCGGCGTATTCGGAGCGGAAAGCGCCGTCGCGCATGTCGACGATGGAGGTCATTTCTATCGGACCGCGCCCCGGCCACAGGTCTTCATTGGCGAGGAAAGTGACGCCGGTGCCGGGATGGTCCATCAGGTTGCGGCCGACCTGGTCCGAGCTGTTGCCTACGCCTTTGCCATGCTTGTCGTCGATCGACATCAGCATCAGTTTCGGAATCTCGATGCCGTTCGCGGCCAGCACGAAATATTTACCGGTGACCCGGTGCGTGACGCCTTCCGGATCCTTGTAGTGCACGGCGCTGATGCGCTCCTTGGCGTCCACCTCGATGCGGTACACCACGGCGTCGGCCAGCACCCTGGCGCCGGCTCTTTCCGCTTTCTCGACATGGATGATGCCGCTATACATGGCGGCGATAGGGCAGATCGGCATGCAGTTGTTGTTGCCGCAGCAGTTCGGCCGTTCATCGTAGGCGCGGCTGTTGCGCGCCACCGGCTCCGACACCACCTTATGGCCGGCGCCGTTGACCACGGCGCTGAAGCGCTGGTCGTTCCATGACAGCGGCAGGTGGTCCATCGGATACGGCTGCTTGCGCGGCGAACCGAGGTCGGTGCCGTCGTTTGGGCCGGATACGCCCAACTCGACTTCGGCCCGGTAATAATAGGGTTCCAGTTCGTCGTAGCCGATCGGCCAGTCGCGGCCGACGCCGTACAACGTTTTCATCTTGAAATCGTTGGGCAGGAAACGCCAGGCCGCCGCAGCCCAGTGCCAGGTGGTGCCGCCTACCGCGCGGATGTATTGCGAATTGTATTTATGCGAGCCCTTGAGTATCAGGTAATTGTTTTCGGGCGTGTATTCGGGATGCGGCGCATATTTGGTGGACGGGTAGGGCACCATGAAATCGTCCTTGCTCGGCGTATTCCGGTAATTCTCGACGATGCGCCAGCGCTCCAGCCGCGGCCCGGCTTCCAGCACCAGCACCGAAGCGCCTGACAGGGCCAGCTGGTGCGCCACCAGGGCGCCGGCGACGCCGGAACCAACAATTACTACATCTGCAGACAAGTTATCAGCCATGGTCAAGCCCTCGCTTTCAAGACTGCCGGTTGGGTAACCCAATAACCGGGAGCGGCACGGCAATAGGTCGGCACGACTACCGCATCGCGCACCTGGTCGAACATCAGCGCCTGCTCGAAAGCGATCACCTTGGCATTTCCGGTCACGCCACCGTCGCCGACCACGCCCAGGTACCAGCCGCTGACGATACGGTGCAGCACCAGGGACAGCGCGCTGTCGCTGCCGACCGCGGCCGCCAGGTTATCGACATCCTTGATCTTGTGATCGAGGCTGTACTGCCACAACGCCGCGGCCTGTTTTTCAAACTCGATCGCTTGCGTGCTGAGCGCGCTGTACAGCCTTGCGCCTATGCGGGGATTGAGTTTCGGCGCTCCGGTCAGCAAGGCTGACAAGGCCATGAAATTTGCCTGCTGCGGGCTGCTGGCGCTGGGAGGAGGTGCGGCGGGGGCGGGGGTGACGGTCTGGGCTGCGGCCTGCTGCAGCCAGCGAGGAATGCTCATCATCGCGAAACTGACGCCGGCCAGCAACATGAGGTTGCGCCTGCTGGCGGAAAATACCTCGCGGCCTGGGGCTGCTGTGATGGGCTGGTCGCTTGATCGCTCGTCTACAACCGATGGACGTTGCTTCATATGGCTAGTCCTTTCTGCCTTGTGGGTTGCCTGATTATACTAAGCTAAGCAATTGCATGCTGCTGCTTTTGCCTACCCTATGAAAACGGCACGCAGCGACTACACTGGTAACATTTGATTTCAGCGCGCACCTCTTTGACAAGAATCCCGACTCATGAAACCCATCGCTCCCGGCACCGTTATTTTCCACCGCTTCCGCGGTTATGGCGTGATCACTTCCGTCAACCTGCTGACCGGCTGGATCGCTGCGCGTTTCGGCAGCGAGAAGCGGACGCTGGACCTGAACCTGTCGACCGACGAGGTCCAGCACGCCGATGGCGAGCCGATCCTGTTCCGCCACGCGCCGCCGGACCGCATGCCGCACGCGCGCCTGATGGCGCTGGTGCGCGAGTTGCACCGCGCCGGTTACCAGCGGCTGTACCTCTACAGCTGGCCCAAACCGTCCGGCCTGCACTGGCGCTGGCACCTGTTCTGCGGACGGCGTAGCTGGATGGAGAGGGCGCGGCGCGAAGGCTGGTACGGTTCGGGCGCCGACTACAATTTCAATCCGATCCTGGGCTGGGGCGACAAACCGGGAGCGTCGATCCCGGAGCTGGCCAGGGCGCTGGCGCAGTTCGATCCGCACGGCCTGGCGCAAGCCCTGGGCCGCGATGAAGACCACAGCGCATGGTTTGCCAAGGTGTGCGACGCCTTGCTGCCGGATTATGCTTTCAGCCTGGGCTGGAGCAAAGGCCCGATGCCTGACAGCCTGCCGGTGATCCCGGTGCGCAAGAACGTCCCTGAATACACCGGCCCGGCCTTGCCATGGCCGCCCGGCTGGCAAGGCATGTGGCGCGACACCACGCTGGCGGCGCCGGCCGCGCGCCTGAACAAGCTGATCCTGCCCAGCGGCGCCGGCGACGACGACTGACGATTTACTTCTGCGGCAGCGCGCCTGGATTCAAGACATTCTTGGGCGCGCCGCCGGCAAAATCCAGCACATTCTGGAACGCTGCCCGGAAATACAGCTCATAACCGTCTTTCTCGACATAACCCAGGTGCGGCGTGGCCAGCACATTCTCCATCTGCAGCAGCGGCGAATCCGGCGGCAGCGGCTCGGTTTCGAACACATCCAGCGCCGCAAAACCCGGCCGGCCTTGCTGCAACGCTGGCAGCAAGGCGCCGTCGGCGACCAGTTCGGCGCGGCTGGTGTTGACGAAAATGGCGCTAGGCTTCATCAAGGCCAGGTCGCCCGCTTCGACAATGCCACGCGTCGCATCATTGAGGCGCAGGTGCAGCGACAGCACATCGGCGTCGGCAAAGAACTGCTGTTTCGACACCGCGGCTTCATAGCCATCTTTCAAGGCCGCGGCCAGGCTGGCTTCGCGCCCCCACACCAGCACCCGCATGCCGAACGCCTTGCCGTATCCCGCAACCATGCGGCCGATCTTGCCGTAACCCCAAATCCCCAATGTACGGCCCTTGAGCGCGGTGCCGATGACGTCGTTTTGCGGCAGCGCCGACACCGATTGCCATTGCCCTTGCTGCAAGTTGCTGACGTAGCGCGGGATGCGCCGGCTGGCGGCCATGACCAGGGCCCAGGTCAGTTCGGCCGGCGCGGTCGGATCGCCGATGCCTTCGACAATGGCGATGCCGCAGTCGGTGGCGGCTTCGACGTCGATATGGCCGCTCACTTTGCCGGTCTGCGAAATCAGTTTCAGCTTCGGCAATTTTTGCAGCAGCGCCCTGGAAAAACTGCTGCGTTCCCGTATCAATACCAGCGCTTCAAAATCAGCCAGCCGGATTGCCATCTGGCCAACGCCGCGCGCGGAATTGTTGAACACTTTCACCTCGTGGCCCTCCAACATGTTGAAACTGTCGAGATGGCGGACGCTGTCCTGGTAATCATCGAGTATGGCAATTTTCATAGGAGTCTCTAGCTTTACGGAAAGTAAATGCGTGCAAAAAAGTGGAGGAAAACCGCTGTCACGTAATAAAGCAACAGCATCCGGAAAACGGGAAATACCTTACTACAATAGTTGGACATTTTCACTACAAATCGGGTGTACAATCGGCCCACTTTTTCCAGGAAAAATGCAGTTTGCCGGACCGGACAAGCAGTATCGACAATGGTGTGCGGCCTGTATGCAAGGCCTGCAGTAAAACCCGCACGATGCCGGTAGATTTGTAGCTGACAGTAAAACCTGGCCCATTATTTCATTTTTTGCTGCCTGCGACGATGCGCAAAGAGCCCGCAGCAAACGCACCAGAATTCAGCCGGCCGACACGGCGCGCCAGCCAGGCACAGGCCGCTGGCAAGAAAAGATTTCTTTATTGGTATTGGAGGTAGTTTTCATGAATCAACCCCTTATGGGCGGCATTGCCGCCATCAACGCCCCGGCATATGTCAAACAGCAGAAGCTGATCAACTGGGTGGCTGAAGTCGCCGCCCTGGTCAAGCCTGACCGCATCTACTGGTGCGACGGTTCGCAAGCGGAATACGATCGCCTGTGCAGCGAAATGGTGGCGGCCGGCACCATGAAAAAACTGAACCAGGAAAAACGCCCGAACAGCTACCTGGCATGTTCCGATCCGTCGGACGTGGCGCGCGTCGAAGACCGCACCTTCATCTGCTCGGCCAAAAAAGAAGACGCCGGCCCGACCAACAACTGGACCGATCCGGCCGAAATGCGCAAGACGCTGCACGACCTGTTCGATGGCTGCATGCAAGGCCGCACCATGTATGTGGTGCCGTTTTCGATGGGTCCGCTGGGCTCGCCGATCGCGCATATCGGCGTTGAACTGTCCGATTCGCCGTATGTCGCCGTCAACATGCGCATCATGACCCGCATGGGCAAGGCGGTGTACGACGTGCTGGGCAGCGACGGCGAGTTCGTGCCTTGCGTGCACAGCGTCGGCGCGCCGCTGGCGGCCGGCCAGAAAGACGTGGCCTGGCCTTGCAATCCGACCAAGTACATCGTCCACTATCCGGAGACCCGTGAAATCTGGTCTTACGGTTCGGGCTACGGCGGCAATGCGCTGCTCGGCAAGAAATGCTTTGCGCTGCGCATCGCCTCGACCATGGGCCGCGACCAGGGCTGGCTGGCGGAACACATGCTGATCCTCGGCGTCGAATCGCCGGCCGGCAAGAAACACTACGTGGCGGCGGCTTTCCCATCCGCTTGCGGCAAGACCAATTTCGCCATGCTGATCCCGCCTGCAGGTTTCGAAGGCTGGAAAGTCACCACCATCGGCGACGACATCGCCTGGATCAAGCCGGGCGCCGACGGCCGCCTGTACGCCATCAACCCGGAAGCCGGCTATTTCGGCGTCGCCCCCGGCACCAACGACAAGACCAACCACAACTGCATGGCCTCGCTGCGCGAAAACACCATCTTCACCAACGTCGCGCTGACCGACGACGGCGATGTCTGGTGGGAAGGCATAAGCAGCACTGCGCCGGAGCACCTGATCGACTGGCAGGGCAAGGACTGGACGCCGGCCATCGCCAAGGAAACCGGCGCCAAGGCAGCCCATCCGAATGCGCGTTTCACCGTCGCCGCAACCCAAAATCCGGTCATCGACGCAGCGTGGGACGATCCGGCCGGCGTACCGATCTCCGCCTTCATTTTCGGCGGCCGCCGCTCCACTACCGTGCCGCTGGTCACCGAAGCCCGCAACTGGGTGGAAGGCGTGTACATGGCCGCCACCATGGGTTCGGAAACCACCGCGGCCGCGGCCGGCCAGCAGGGCGTGGTGCGGCGCGATCCGTTCGCCATGCTGCCGTTCATCGGCTACAACATGAGCGACTATTTCCAGCACTGGCTGACGTTGGGCGAGAAGCTGGCGCAGCAAGGCGCTGCCGAACTGCCGAAGATCTTCTGCGTCAACTGGTTCCGCACCGGCGCCGACGGCAAGTTCGTCTGGCCTGGCTTCGGCGACAACATGCGCGTGCTGAACTGGATGCTGGAGCGGCTCGACGGCAAGCAGGGCGGGGTCGAACACCTGTTCGGCGTGACGCCGCGTTACGCCGACCTGAACTGGGAAGGCCTGGCGTTCAGCGAAGAGCAGTTCGAGCGCATCACCGCGATCGACAAGGCTGCCTGGAAAGCGGAAACCGCGCTGCACACAGAACTGTTCGACAAGCTGAAACACCATTTGCCGAAGCAGCTGGCCGAGGTCAAGCTGGCGCTGGAGAAGAGCCTGGCCGAATAAGCCTTAGGCAGCTTGCATCGCAAAACAGAACGCCCGCAGCTCGGCTTGCGGGCGTTTTTTTATGTGCGGGCAAAAAAAATCCCCGCAGGCGCGAAGCCGGCGGGGTGAATCCTTCCATCGCAGGAAAGAGGAGACGTCAGAAATTCCGATAACGGCTGTTACAGGCCGTTCAAACCCATCCAGGCCAGGACGCGCGTGGCCACGGCACGCAGCCATTGCAGCACTGCGAAAGTCGGGAAGCCGTCTTCGTCATGGTAAATGTATTGGTGCATGGCAAACTCCTCGTGGTTAATTGTCGTCAAGCGCTAATCAGTCGCGGCCGGCCAGCAAGCGCAGCTCTGCTGCAAGGCTAGGCTGGCTGGAAGCATGGTCGTTAGCCATGCGGCGTATCAATTGCTGCCCTTTGAACTTGCTGCGGGCAATCCGCTGCTCCAGCGATTTGCGCGGTTTGACCAGCATCAATGCGGCGCGCAAGATCCCCATCCAAAGCGGCTTGAAATACACCATCAAGGTCGCCAGCGCTCCCAGTCCCAGCAACGGCCGCAGTGCGGCGGCAAGCAGAGCCGATGCGTCGAACAAGGCGATTTCAGCTGGCAGGGCAAAAGCGAACAAAGACATTGCAACGACTCTTTCATGATGATGTTGCATTGCAGTATATTCACTACTTAGCGTGCTATCCAATTTTGATTTTGGATATCAGTTATGTGTTCGACGAATAATGTTCGGATGCCGCTGAAGAATGTCTCCCATGTCGTCGTTAATGCATTATGTGTAAGATAAAGGTTGGCGGACAGAGGATCGACTTGCTGCAATTTCTACTCGGCAATAGTTGCGTATCCAAGACATAATTCAGATTGATATGCGTTTTATGTTGTGGCGCAATATTTTCACCCCACTTGAAATCTGTCATTGCGCTTTCATATAACAGTTATAAAATCTGTGAATGTTGCTTTCAGCTAAATCTGCTGTCGCCATATTCCATCAAAAAATAATCAACGATAGATCCAACCATGAGCTTCCTGACGCTTGACCTGAACCTGCTGCGTGTCTTCGACGCCGTCATGACCGAACAGAACCTGACGCGCGCCGCCAGCCGGCTGGCGATGACCCAGCCGGCGGTGTCGAACGCCTTGAAGCGCCTGCGCGACACCCTCAACGACGAGCTGCTGATCCGCACCGCGCACGGCGTCAAGCCGACCCAGCATGCCGAAGAATTGTGGCCGGTGGTCCGGCGCGCGCTGACCGACCTGGAAACCGCGATCACGCCGGAGACGTTCGATGTCTCGCGCGCCCACACCACTTTCCAGATGGCGATGGCCGACGCCACCGCGGCGTTATGGCTGCCGGCGCTGGTGCGCACCATCGAGCGCAATGCGCCGCAAATGAATATCCGCATGGTGCCGCTGACCACCCGCGATCCGCGCCAGATGCTGTTGCGCGGCGACGTCGACCTGGCGGTCGGCTTTTTCCCCGGCGTGGCGGCGCAGCTGGCCGGCGGCCAGACTACCAGCGCCTCGCCGATCCACCACGAGCGGCTGTACACCGGCGAATACGTGTGCGTGATGCACAAGAACCATCCGCTCGCCAGCCAGGTCCTGACCCTGGACAATTACTGCGCCTCGCATCATCTGCTGGTGAGTTTTTCCGGCCGGGCGCACGGCTTGATCGATGAAACCCTGGCGGCGATGGGGCGTGAGCGGCGCATCCTGCTGACCGTGAACCAGTTCTTCACTGCCGGCCGGGTAGTCGCCAGTTCCGATTTGCTGACGGTCTTGCCGCGCCACCTGATCGGCGCGACCGGCATGACCGATGTCCTGGTGGCGCGCGAACTGCCGTTCCCGACGCCGGCGGTGCACGTCGACATGCTGTGGCACGAACGGGATGCGCGCAATCCGGCGCATAAATGGCTGCGCGGCCACCTGAGCGAAACCGCGCACGAGAAATTCAGCCTGATCGATCCCGAAGACGAAGACTGATCAATCGCCGGCGGCAGTCTCGCGCTGGAACTGCGACAGCTGCCGGTACTGCTGCTCCAGCAGTTTCGGAATGGCCGCATAAATCGGCCACAGGCGGCGGTACAGCGCGACGTTTTCCGCAATCGGCACGTGGCGGTGGGTGGAGCCGACCATGGCGCCGATGACATCCAGCGAATCGACCTTGCCCAGCGCGTACAGGCCGAGCACGGCGGCGCCGAGGCAAGACGATTCGACGCTTTCCGGCACCACCACTTCACGCTCGAAAATATCCGCCATCATCTGCCGCCACAGCGCCGAGCGGGCAAAACCGCCGGTCGCCATCATGTGGGTGGTCGGCCCGATCAGGCCTTCGACCGCCGGCAAGATGCTGTACAGGCTGAAAATCACGCCTTCCAGCGCGGCCCGGATCATGTGCGGCTTGCCGTGGTGCGTGGCCAGGCCGAAATAGGAGCCGCGCGCATCGGCGTTCCACAGCGGCGCCCGTTCGCCCGCCAGGTAGGGATGGAACAGCAATCCTTCGGCGCCGGCGCTGACGCCCTCGGCGATCTTGGTCAAGGCATCGTAGGGATCGAGTCCGGCGGCCTTGGCGGCGGCCGATTCGGCGGTGGCCAGCTCATTGCGTACCCAATGGAAAATGCTGCCGCCGTTGTTGGTGGGACCGCCGACCACCCAATGCTTGGCGGTCAATGCATAACAGAAAGTGCGGCCGGAGGGATCGGTCAACGGCTTGTCGATCACGGTCCGCATCGCTCCCGAGGTACCGATGGTGACGGCTACCTGGCCCGGGCCGATGGCGTTGACGCCGAGATTGGACAGCACGCCGTCGTTGGCGCCGATCACGAACGGCGTCGCCGGCGACAAGCCCAGCTGCTGCGCCATGGCCGGCGCCAGGCCGCTCAGGTGATGGGTGGTCGGCACCAGTTTCGACAGGTGCTGCGGGCCGATGCCAAGCAGTTCCAGCGCGCCCTGGTCCCAGTCCAGCTGCTGCAGGTTGAACATGCCGGTGGCGGAGGCGATCGAATGGTCGACCAGCCATTCGCCGAACAGGCGGTACAGCACATATTCCTTCATGCCGACAAAACGCGCGGTGCGCGCAAACAGCTGCGGCTGGTCGTGGCGCAGCCACATGATCTTGCACAGCGGCGACATCGGGTGGATCGGCGTACCGGTGCGCAGGTAGATTTCATGGCCGCCCAGCTCGTCGCGGATGCGGTTGGCCCATGCGCCGGCGCGGTTGTCGCCCCAGGTGATGCTGTTGCTCAGCAATTCGCCGTCCGGGCCGACTGCAATCACGCTATGCATGGCGGCGCTGAAGGACACCAGCGTAATCTGTGCGGCCTCGACGCGGCTGTTGGCGACGGCGTCGCGGATAGCGCTCAGCACTGCCTCGTAAATCTGCAGCGGATCTTGTTCGGCCATGCCCGGCGTGGTGCACAACAGGGGATATTCCACCGCATGCTGCGCCACCACCTGTCCCTGGGTGGTGAACAGCACCGCCTTGGTGCTGGTGGTGCCGATATCTACGCCGAGCATGTATTCTGGCTGGTGTTGCATGAACTACCTCGTGATGAATGAGTAAGCGACCGATAATGGGCAGCTGTCCGCCGCGCCCGCTTCATTGTAGTACTTGCCGGCGGCTGCACGTGGCTGCAATAATACACCAGATGTTAGCGCTAACATCACGTCTCTTGACGTAATGGGAAGCGATATTGCAGACTGCTAGTGTCCTTACTCCAAGGAAACTATAACAATGCGGCATGGCTTGCGTGTAACATTGGCCACGCTAGCCAAATGAACAAGATTTCATTGCCAGGCACACATTCCTGGCGCCTGGCTGAATAATGAACGGGCCGCAACAGCGAGCTAAATGCAAAGAAACCATAAAATGCCATCGTTACCATGACCAGCCCGGAACTCAAGCCACAACGCCATAGCCGCGCCAGCGGCAGGGTAACCATTGTCGATGTCGCGCGCCTGGCGCGGGTCAGCCCGATGACCGTATCGCGCGCGCTGAAAACCCCGGCGCTGGTGCAGCTGGAAGCGCGCGACCGGATCGCGGCGGCGATCAAGCAGCTCGGCTACGTGCCGAACCAGGCCGCCAGCACGCTGGCCTCGGCCAAATCGCAGGTAATCGGCGTGATCGTGCCCTCGCTCAGCAACTCGGTGTTCGTGGATACGCTGACCGGGATCCGCGACAGCCTGAACCAGCACGGCTACAAATTCCTGATCGGCGAAAGCAGCTATTCGCCGGACAAGGAAAGCCAGCTGATCAGCACTTACCTGGCGCATGCGCCGGACGGTTTTTTGCTGAGCGGCATAGAACAGCAGGACGCGCTGCGCGAACAGCTGGCCACGCACAATGTGCCGGCCGTGCGCATGTTCGACCTGAATCCGGAAAACAGCGAAGTCACGGTCGGTTTTTCGCATGAAGAAGCGGGTTACAGCATCGCCCGCCACCTGATCGCGCGCGGCTACCGCCAGCCAGGTTTCCTCGGCGCCCAGCTCGATCCGCGCATGATGAAACGGCGGCACGGCTTTCGCAAGGCATTGTCGGAAGCCGGCATGGACGCTGACGTCGAAGTGTTGACGCCGGTGCCGTCGACGGTAGAACTCGGCACCAAGATGCTGGGCCAGATCCTGCAGCAGACGCCGGCCTGCGATGCCGTGTTTTGCTGCAACGACGACCTGGCGCTGGGGGTCTTGTTCGAATGCCAGCGGCGCGGGCTGTCGGTGCCCGGCCAGCTGGCGATCGCCGGCTTCAACGATTTGCCGTGGTCGGCCTTCGCCAATCCGGGCATCACCACGATAGTCACGCCGCGTTACGACATCGGCTTTACCGCCGCCCAGTTACTGATCAAGCTGCTCAGGCATGAACCGCTGGAAACAACCAGCGTCGACCTCGGCTTCAAGCTGGCGATACGCAGCAGCACCTGAGCGGCAAACAGGCTGCGGACCGGCAGCGGTGCACAGCTATCCGCGTTGATAAGGGTTGGGCTTTTCACAGCCCAACCTGTTGCATTACCGATCAGTGCAAATCCGGCAAAGCCTTGGTCCGCTCAATTTGCACAGCCCGCAATTCCCTCGGATCCAGCGCCAGCAATGAGAGGATGGTCGGCGCAATCTGCGTAGTCTCGACATGATCGTCATTCGATTGGTGGCCGATGCCGGCGCCCCATACCACGATAGGCACATGCCTATCCTGATGCGCGTTGCCGCCGTGTTCGGCGGTCTTGGAAAGTTTGCCGCCGGCCCAGACGACGCCTTGCTGCGCGATGCCGACTACATCGGGAACACGTTCGTCGCCACGCTTGGTGCCGAATAAATCTTCCGCTTCCTCACCCGCATAGATTCTTGTGACGCCAGCTTGCGTAAATGGCTTGGAGACGCTGTTGCCCAAAGTATCCGAGCCGATGCCGGCACCCGAATAAGCAAGCAGGAATTTCTTCGCAAAGCGCGTTGCTTTAGCCGAGCGGTCGGTGAGCCACATCAGGATGCCGTCATCATCGATTGCATGGGCAACCAGATGGGTTTGGGCGGGATCTTTGCAGCCGGCACTATTGTTTTCCCATGCGCAGTTCAGTGCGTCGATCATGTCGCCGTCATTGATGATCGTCAGCGCCGAGCGGTTTTGCGGCGATTGGCCATGTTTTGCGGAGAGGACTACCACCGTTTTGCTGAGATCAAGCGCGCCGATCATGGTCTTGAGCTGGTCGTCCACAAAAGTCAATGCGCTTTGCAATACCGGTCCTGGCACCGCACCGTTCAATGTGTAGCCGCCCAGGCCGTTGGTCATGATGGTGCTGGGATTTTTCGGATCGATGTAGTAGTTCGATTTGTTGAGTTTCTGCGCGGTGGAGACAGCCTGGAAATTCATGCCGAAAATGGCGGGCGTGCCCAGCGAATTCTTGCCTGCGTGATCGAAACCCTTGGCCCAATTCACGACGGCCTTGACTTTGAAGGCGTCGTATTTTTGGGTATTGGCATTGTCCTTGGTCCAGTCGTCGCCGGGACCTGCAGGCGCTGACGGATCGGTGACTGAACTGTTGATTTCTGGCGCGAACAAGTCATCGATTCCCTTGCCGGACGGACCATCGAGGATGTCATATGCCGCGTGCTTGTCGGACCATGCCGTACGCAGATGATGCTGCTTCGCGACTTCGAAAATCGTGTTCACTTGAAGATACTGATGCGGATACACCGGCAAACATGTTTTTGGATCTACCGGCAATGTTCTTGGATCCAGCAAATCTTGCGCATGGCCAGTCAGCTGAGATATTTTTGTAAAGTCGGCATATAAGCCCGGGATCTGTTGGCCGCTATCCAGGCGGTTCATGTCCTTTGCGCTGACTTCCGCATAATAAACTTCCGCCCCCCGTTTTGCTCCCGTGCAACTGGTTGTTCCAGCCGGCAGCAGCCCTCGGCTGTAGGCGTCATCGTAGTAAATGCCCGTGGTTTTTGGATTGCCGCCAGTGAGTTGGCCGACCATGCCTGGAAACGAATCCGACGGGAAAGGAGTCCTGGCGTTGGTATAGCTGACGCCTTCACGCACCATGCGCGCAAGGGTCGATTGCGGGTACGCGGTAACGAACCAGTCCAGATCGGCTTGGTGCATGCCGTCGACTGAAATGAGCAGGACATGCTTGGCTGGCTGTTTTTTTGCATCCGTTTCATCGGCATGGCTGAACGTCGCCGCACTTGCGAAAAAGGAAAGCATCAGCGTCAAAGCGATTTTTTTCGGGGTTTGCATAGTTATTTTCCTACAGTGAGATAGTGAAAAAAACTGGAACGAAGAAAGTCGTCATCGAGCATAGGCTTCCTATATGACCGGATAATTACGTGCAGCAATACTTTTGAATGTGTATCAAAGACGCTGGCAGCTGTGCCGTAGATGTGTTTTTGGAATAAAAAAAGGCCAGGGCCGAATGTCCACCTGAGAAAATTCGACTCTGACCCTAATTTTTCCAACTACTGCGATGCGTTGCGCCGGCGGCGGGCGCCGGCGACCTGGGCGGCTCTCAGCGGATCGGCAGTTTTGTGGTGTGCTTGACTTCTTCCATCACCGCGTACGTGTGGGTCTCGCGCACCCCCTTGAGCTGCAGCAGCGACTTGCCGAGAAACTCGCGATAGGCGTTCATGTCCTTGACGCGCGCCTTGACCAGGTAATCGAAACCGCCGGCCACCATGTGGCACTCCAGCACCTCGGGGATGATCTGCACGCTCTGGCTGAAGGCTTCGAAAACTTCCGGCGTGGTGCGGTCCAGCACCACTTCGATAAACACCAGCAGGGCGACGTCCAGCAGCTGCGGATTGAGCTGGGCGGTGTAATTCAGGATGTAGCCGGCTTCCTGCAATTTGCGTACGCGCTCCAGGCAAGCGGCGGGTGACAAGTTGACGCGGGCAGACAGATCGACATTGCTGATACGACCGTCGTTCTGCAGTTCAGCCAGGATTTTTTTACTAATCTTGTCAAGCATGCACTATCTTCCGAAAAATTTTATTCGGTTAAATTTTCTCACCAATAACAAAATTTTGATAGCGGCCATTATTACCAGAATTAATCCATGCAGATGCCGCCTACAATCGAACAACTTCACTTTCCTGAACAATTAGACACGTCACCGTGAACAATACTCTCCGGAAAATCAACAAAACCAATATCCTCACCGAGACAACCGCCATGCCGCCGCTACAGCCGTCATCCCAGCCCGACACTATTTCTCCCGCCATGTTCAGCCCCGCATTTACCGTCTTCCGCCAGGAAGTCATGACCGGCCCGACGCCATTGCGCGCCGCCATCACCGCCGCTTACCGGCGCGATGAAACCCTGGCCGTGCAATGGCTGCTGGCGCAGGTGCAGACCAGCGCCGGCTCGCATGCCGCCAGCCAGGCGCTGGCGCGCAAGCTGGTGCAGGCGGTGCGTGAAAAACGCACGCGCGCCTCCGGCGTCGACGCCTTGATGCATGAATTTTCGCTGTCGTCGGAGGAAGGTGTGGCGCTGATGTGCCTGGCCGAGGCGCTGCTGCGCATCCCGGACCACCAGACCGCCGACCGCCTGATCGCCGACAAGATCAGCAAGGGCGACTGGGGCAGCCACCTGGGTGAATCGCCATCGCTGTTCGTCAATGCCGCTACCTGGGGTTTGCTGATCACCGGCAAGCTGGTCGCCACCAACAGCGAACGCGGACTGGGCTCGGCGCTGACCAAGCTGATCGGACGCGGCGGCGAACCGCTGATCCGCAAGGGCGTCGATGTCGCCATGCGCATGCTGGGCAACCAGTTCGTCACCGGCCAGACCATCGCCGAAGCACTCAGCAACAGCCGCGACAATGAAAAGCGCGGCTACCGCTATTCCTACGACATGCTGGGCGAAGCGGCGTTAACCGAAGAAGATGCGGCCGCCTATTACCGCTCGTACGAAGACGCCATCCATGCCATCGGCAAGGCATCGAACGGCCGCGGCATCAAGCAAGGGCCAGGCATCTCGGTCAAGCTGTCGGCGCTGCATCCGCGTTACTCGCGCGCGCAGCGCCAGCGCACCATGGAAGAGCTGCTGCCGCGCCTGAAACAGCTGCTGCTGCTGGCCAAGCAATACAACATCGGCCTCAACATCGACGCCGAAGAAGCCGACCGCCTGGAACTGTCGCTGGACCTGATGGAAGCGCTGGCGTTCGACGCTGACCTGGCCGGCTTCGAGGGCATCGGTTTTGTGGTGCAGGGTTACCAGAAACGCTGTCCTTTCGTGATCGACTACCTGGTCGACCTGGCGCGCCGCAGCGGCCGCAAGTTCATGGTGCGGCTGGTCAAGGGCGCGTATTGGGACTCCGAAATCAAGCGTGCGCAGGTCGACGGCCTGCCAGGCTTCCCGGTCTATACGCGCAAGGTGTATACCGACGTTTCCTACCTGACCTGCGCCCAGAAACTGCTGGCGTCCACCGATGTCATCTATCCGCAGTTCGCCACGCATAACGCCCATACGCTGGCGACCATCTATAGCTGGGCGCAGGAAAAAAACATCACCGACTACGAATTCCAGTGCCTGCACGGCATGGGTGAAACCTTGTACGACCAGGTGGTCGGCAAGGACAATTTGGACAAGCCTTGCCGGATTTACGCGCCGGTCGGTTCGCACCAGACGCTGCTGGCTTACCTGGTGCGGCGCCTGCTGGAAAACGGCGCAAACTCTTCGTTTGTCAACCAGATCGTCGACGAGAGCGTGACCATCGATTCGCTCATCGCCGATCCGCTGCAAGCCGCGCAGCAGCTCGGCGGCGAGCCGCATCCGCAGATTGCCCTGCCGCCGGCCATGTACGGCGCGGAGCGCAAGAATTCGGCCGGCCTTGACCTGAGCAACGAGGAAGTGCTGCGCGAGATCGACTGCGCCTTCGACGTGTTCGGCAAGCAGCAGTGGCATGCAGCGCCAATGCTGGCCGAATCACAGGCTAACCTGCAAGCATACAGCCAGGCCGCGCGTCCGGTATTGAACCCGGCCGACCAGCGCGACGTGGTGGGCAGCGTCGTCGAAGCCAGCGTGGCCGATGTCGACAAAGCCTTGCATGCCGCCAGCGTCTACGCCATGGACTGGCAAACCCTGCCGCCGGCGGAGCGGGCCGACAAACTGGAACGCGCTGCAGCCTTGTTCGAAGTCCATCAGCTGGAACTGATCGCACTGGCGATCCGCGAAGCCGGCAAGTCCTTGCCGAACGCCATCGCCGAAGTGCGCGAGGCGGTCGATTTCCTGCGCTACTACGCGGCGCAGGTGCGGCATGCCCAGAATGCCTTGGCGCTCGGGCCGGTGGTATGCATCAGCCCGTGGAATTTCCCGCTGGCGATTTTCATCGGCGAGGTCAGCGCTGCGCTGGCCGCCGGCAATGTAGTGCTGGCGAAACCGGCCGAACAGACGCCGCTGATCGCCGCCCGCGCCGTGCAGCTGCTGCACGAAGCCGGCGTGCCGCAAGCGGCATTGCAATTCCTGCCGGGTCAGGGCGATACGGTCGGCGCCACACTGACCGCCGATGCGCGCGTCAAGGGCGTGATTTTCACCGGTTCGACCGAAGTCGCGCAGATCATCAACCGTACCTTGGCCAAACGGTCGCTGGCGGAGTCGATCGACCTGCCGCTGATCGCTGAAACCGGCGGCCAGAATGCCTTGATCGTCGATTCCAGCGCGCTGCCGGAACAGGTGGTGCAAGACGTACTGAACTCGGCCTTCGACAGCGCCGGCCAGCGCTGTTCCGCCCTGCGCGTGCTGTGCCTGCAAAACGACATCGCCGACCGCACCCTGCACATGCTGAAGGGCGCGATGCAGGAACTGCGGATCGGCAATCCGGATCGTCTGGCTACCGATATCGGCCCGGTGATCGACGCCGACGCACAAGGACAGCTGCTGGCGCATATCGAAAAGATGCGCGCCACGGCGAAAGACTTCTACCAGCTGCCGCTGCCGGCCGAGCAAAGCAACGGCACCTTCGTTGCCCCGACGCTGATCGAAATCGGGTCCATGTCGGAACTGAAACGGGAAGTATTCGGCCCGGTGCTGCATGTGCTGCGTTATGCGCGCAATGAGCTGCCGCAACTGATCGACGCCATCAACGGCAGCGGTTACGGCCTGACGCTGGGCATCCATTCGCGCATCGACGAGACCATCGATTTCATCGTCGCTCACGCTCATGTCGGCAACATCTACGTCAATCGCAATATCGTCGGCGCGGTAGTCGGCGTGCAGCCGTTTGGCGGCGAAGGAAAATCCGGCACCGGGCCGAAAGCCGGCGGGCCTTTGTACCTGAAGCGCCTGCAGCGCAATCCCGCGGTGTCGCTGGGGGCGCACACGATCCATGCGCCGAATCCCGAAGCAGCGAACGCCACGCCGGTGCTGCAAGCCTTGCTGAGCTGGGCCAGGACGCACGGCCACCAGCGCATCGCGGCGCTGGGCGAGGAATACATGCACGCCAGCTGGCTCGGCACGTCGCTGGTGTTGCCGGGTCCGACCGGCGAACGCAACAGCTTGTCGTTTGCACCGCGCGGCGCGATCCTGTGCAGCGCCGATAACGTCGGCGCCATGCTGAACCAGCTGGCGGCGGTGTTCGCCACCGGCAACCTACCGGTGGTTGAAGCCGTTTCGTCCGCCATGATCCCGGAAGGTTTGCCGCGCGCGGTGCGCGCCGCGATCCGCGTGGTCGACCAGCTTGCCGGCAACGACCACGCCACGCGTTTGCAGCTGGCCCTGGTCGACGGCGTCGGCACCGCCCGCCTGCGTCCTTTGCTGACTGCACTCAGCGAACAAGGCGAGGCGCTGGTGCCTTTGCTGGAAACCTCGGAATACGCTTCGATTCCTTTGTGGCGCCTGCTGGCCGAGCGCGCGGTTTGCGTCAACACCACGGCCGCCGGCGGCAACGCCAGCCTGATGACCCTGCAAGCTTAGGCACAGAAGACCCGACCGCTTCCGCCGTCAATAAAAAAAGGCTGGCTGAACCCTGTGTTCAGCCAGCCTTTTCTCATTGCGCCATGGTGCTTGCCGCAGCTCGCCTCAGCGGCATTTTTGCGATGCGCTCATTTGTGTTCTTCATCCCTTTTTTGCGGATGGGCATTGTTCTCATGAGCTGGCTCGTGATTTTGCTGAGGCGGATGCTGGACCTGCGGCTGCGGCCGTGGTTGCTGCATTTGCGGCTGAGGTTGCGGCCGCGGCTGCTGCACCTGTGGTTGCGGCGGCTGTGGCCGTGGTTGCTGCACCTGCGGTTGAGGCTGTGGCCGCCATTCCGGCCGGTTCGGTTCCTGATGTATCTGCTGGGCAGGACGCTGGAACTGTTCCGGCTGCCGGTCAGGCTGGTTTTGCGGCTGATGCTGGGGCTGGGGCTGGAATTGCGGCTGCGGCCTTGCCGTTTCCGGCACGGCAGGACGATTGGCGTTTGGCCTTGGCGCATTGCCGTTGAAAGGATTCTTGTGCAGGTTCACAGGGCTTTCAGCTTCCAGGTTCCTGGGTTGGACCGGATGCCGGCTCTGCGCGTTTTGCTGCAGCTGGTTAGGCACCGGATTCTGGCTCGGCTGACCGGCAGCCGGATGTCCCGGTACGCTCGCTTGCGGCTGGCCGGGAGCGGGCCGGATGAATCCCGGGCGCGCCAGTTGATTAGCGTTAGGCGCGCCGCCGTTGGCTTGCGGCGGGAGCTTGCCGAAGTCAGGCCGGCTCATGTGGCTGAAATCCGGCTGGCCATGATTCGGCCGCGGATTGCCCGCAAATGGCGCTGCATTCTGGTTCGGACGCTGCTGCTGCGGCTGCGCGGGATTCGTCGGCGCTGCAGCATTCGGCCGTGGCGCACTGAAGAAACCGGCCGCGCCGCCGCCCGGCTGGCCGGGGGGGGTCCCGCCGTTAGCCATGGCAGGATTGTTGTTGCCCGGACCGCCAAAATTATTGCGCGTATTGTTGTTGTTCACCGTGCTGTTGTTGTAGGTGTTGTTATAGGTATTGTTGTTGTAGTTGTTGGTCACGCGGTTGACGATGGTGGTGGAGCGCGACACATAGGTGTTGTTGTTGTACACCACCGCAGGCCGGTGCCAGCCATGGTCGCGGTCGCCGTCGCCGCGCCAGTTGCCGCCGCCGCCTTCGCCGCCCCAATGCACGCCCCAGGAATCCCAGCCCCAGTCGTGATGGCTGATCACCGCACCGACTGCAATGCCGAGGCCGAAGGTAATCACGCCGGCGGTCACTATCTCGCCAGGCGGGTAATAGGGAGCGGGAGGTTCGTAGGAATAGCCGGGATAGACAGGCAGCGGCTGGCCGTAGACCACGCCGGGATTGTAGGCCGGTACGTACACCACGTCAGGCTCGGCCGGTTCGATCACGATGGTTTCCGGCGGCGGCGGGATCATTTCCGGGCCGGCGTAGACCAGCGGCTCGTCTGGCGGCGGTGCATAGCCGCTGGGCGGCGCCGGCTGCACGCGCGGCCGCACAGCGACGCGCTGCTGTTTGCTGTCTTTCAGGTTGCCGCTGCTGGCGGCGCGCTGGCGCATGACCTGGATCGCATTCATGACATCGGTAGGATCGTTGACGTACGCGTCGCCAAGGGCGGAAGTCCACGGGATGTTGCGCGCCATCTGGTCCAGCACGCTGGGAAACTGCGTCAAGCCCTTTACGCTGACATCCCAGGGCTGCTGGTTGGCTGCGTCCTGCAACTGGGCGCCTTTCAGGTTCTTGTTTTGCGCCAGCCAGTTGTCGGCAGCGGTGACCTGCTCGGGATAGCTGGATGCGGCCAGTACCTGCGCCACCAGCTTGTCGGGAAACAGAGCGATCGGGCCGACCAGCTGATATAGCTGGTCGGCAGTCGGCGGCACGTAGGCCGGAGCCGCCGGAGCCTGTGGCGCCTGTGGTGCGGATGCGGCTGGCGCGGCGTCCGGCTTTTTGTCGCAGCCGGCCAGCGGCAGCATTGCTACGCAGATGCTCAGCATCAGCGACATCGAAGTATTTTTATTGTTGTTCATCTTTTGCTCCAGACTACAAGGAAGGGTTGGTAGTTACACGCTAGCACGACCGCTTGGCCATGCAATATGGGGTTACAAACGCTTGCATGTCTCACACAAACGCATAGGTCAGTCCTTTGATAACGCCTCATCGCCGGGTCCCGATGACATACACTCTCATCAGTTTTATTATTGGTAAAGCAGCAAGCACGGCGATCCCGACACTTGTCAAATTGAACTTTCTCATCGCGACTTACCTCACAACCTTATGACTGTCTCTACTTTTTCCCCGCTGCGGCGCCCGCTTCGATGGCTGTTATGGTCGATTGCGGCGTTGACTGGTTTGATCGCCCTCTGCGTGGCGCTGCTGCTCACATTCGACTGGAACCGCGCCAAGCCGTGGCTGAATCAGCGGGTCAGCGAAGCGGCCGGACGCAATTTCGCGATTCGCGGCGACCTGGTGCTTACCTGGCAAAAATCGCAGGCCGACCTCGACAGCTGGCGCCGCTGGGTGCCCTGGCCGCACTTGAGCGCCAAGGACATCGTGCTGGACAATCCCGACTGGGCCAAAACCGGTCCGCACATGGCGGAGATCGGCCAGCTGACGTTTTCATTGAGCCCTTTACCCTTGCTGGCGCACCGCATCGTGATACCGTCGCTGGAACTCGATACGCCAAGCATCGCGCTGGAACGCAAGGCGGACGGCGACAACAACTGGACGTTCAAATCCAGCGGACCATCCGCCTGGCAGCTGGAGCTGCAAAAGCTGGCATTGGCGAAAGGCACGATAAGGCTGCTGGACCCTGTCAGCAAACTCAATATCAAAGCCGACATCGACAGCTTGCCGGCGACCAGCGCTGAAGGTTACGGCATCGGCTGGAAGGTCGGCGGGACGTTCAACAAGGCCGCCGTCAGCGGCAGCGGCAAGGCCGGCGCGGTGCTGTCGCTGCAAAATTCCACCAATCCGTATCCGCTGCAGGCCAGCGTCAATGTCGGCAAGACTGCGATTGCCATCCAGGGCACGCTGACCAAACCGAGCGACCTGGCGGCGCTGGACCTGCGTTTGAAGTTGTCGGGCGCCAGCATGTCGAACCTGTATCCGCTGACCGGCATCGTGCTGCCGGCGACGCCGCCGTTTGCCACCGAAGGGCGGCTGATAGGCAAGCTCAACAGCGCTGGCGGTGACTGGACTTACGATAAATTCAGCGGCCGCGTCGGCTCCAGCGACTTGTCCGGCACGCTGGAATACATCGCGCAGAAACCGCGGTCTTTGCTGAAGGGAACGCTGTTGTCCAACCAGCTCAAGCTGCAGGACCTGGCGCCGCTGATCGGCGCCGACTCGAACGCCAGCAAGGCCAATCGCGGCGACGGCGCGGCGCAGCCGGGCAACAAGGTGCTGCCGGTGGAACAGTTCGATACCGCGCGCTGGGGCAGCATCGATGCCGACGTCAAATTCACCGGCCGCAAGATTATCCGCGACAAGGACCTGCCGATCCAGGACCTGGTCGCCGACCTGCATTTGAAGGACAGCGTGCTGTCGCTGACGCCGCTCAATTTTGGCGTGGCCGGCGGCAACCTGGTTTCCAACATCAAGCTCGATGGCGGCGGCAAGCTGATCAAGGCGGAAATGAAAATCTCGGCGCGCCATCTGAAAATCAAGCAGCTGTTCCCGACGCTGGCGTCGGCCCAGGCCAGCCTGGGTGAAATAAACGGCGATGCTTCGCTGTCCGCTGTCGGCAATTCGGTGGCCAGCCTGATGGCCAGCTCGAACGGTGAGCTGAAGACCCTGATCAACCAGGGCACCATCAGCAAGTTCTTGCTGGAGGCAGCCGGCCTGAACATCGGCAATGTGGTCATTTCCAAGCTGTTCGGCGACAAGCAGGTGAAGCTCAATTGCCTGGCCAGCGATTTTGCCGTGACCAATGGCGTGATGGACGCCCGCACCTTTGTGATGGATACCGACGACGCCGTCATCAACGTCGAAGGCCAGGTCAACCTGGCCCAGGAATCGCTGGCGCTGACCATCAACCCGAAGACCAAGGGCTTGCGCATCTTCTCGCTCAGGTCGCCGCTGCACGTCACAGGCAGCTTCAAGAACCCGGACGTAGGGGTGGACAAGGGTGTGCTGGCGCTGAAGGCCGGCGGCGCGATTGCGCTTGGCGTGCTGGCTCCGGTGGCGGCAGTGCTGCCCTTGATCAATGTCAGCCCGGCCCAGCAGAGCGACTGCGCCGGCCTGCTGGCGCTGGCCAAGGAAAAACCGGTGGCGCCGCCGCCCGGCAAGACTTTGCGCCTAAAGAAAGCGCACTAGGCCTAATGCTGTTCAGTTAAGGGTCGAACGGCGTGACGTAGCGGCAGCTTCGTCTAGGCGACCCCGCGGATGGCCGCCCCGTCTAGGCGACCCCGTCATTCCCGCGAACGCGGGAATCCATTTTCGCCACCATACTCAGCAACCTGGATTCCCGCGTTCGCGGGAATGACGGAGCGCGGAGCTCGGGCCGCCTTAACTGAACGGCATTAGCGCACTGGGCCTTCTTTTCCTGCCGTATGCGGTCGGACCGGCTGGTCCGACCCGCAAATTTCAATCGATCCCGCCATCCTGGCGGTCCCGCCTAAGTGATCCCGTCTAGGCGACCCCATCAAATACCGCATCATCCGGCCCGACGTAGTGCGGCGAGCGCCAGGTGACGTCACGCATCGAATGCTGCACCTGGTTTTCCACGCCTAGCAAGGTGGCAAAAATCGCCATCCTCACCGGAATGCCGTTGTCGGTCTGGCGGAAGATCGCCAGCCGCGGATCGTGGTTGAGATCGGTGCTCAGGTCGTTGGCGCCCGGCCTGCCGTCGCGCGGCAGGGGATGCATGACGATGGTGCCGGCGCCGCAAGAAGCGTCGACCAGCGCCTGGTTGATCTGGAAATCGGGGGCATAACCTTCTATCGCCTCGTCGGCGAAGCGTTCTTTCTGGATCCGGGTCGCATACACGATGTCAGCTCCCTTCAATCCTTGCGCCAGCGAAGCCGATTGCTCCACGGTGTGGCCGCCGCGGGCGATGCGCTCAAGGATATGAGACGGCATCTCCAGCGTCGGCGGCGCCACCAGGGTGAACCTGAGGCCGCGATACAGGGCCAGCAGCTTGATCAGCGAATGTACGGTGCGCCCGTACTTCAGGTCGCCGACCATGACGATATGCGCGCCGTCGACCAGTTTCCCCAGGCGCGAAAATTCGCGCTGTATGGTGTACAGGTCGAGGATCGCCTGGCTCGGGTGTTCGCCGGGGCCATCGCCGCCGTTAATCACAGGAATATTCGTAGCACGGGCGAATTCATCGACCGCTCCCTGTTCCGGATGCCTGACCACCAGCACGTCGGCATAACCGCTGATGACGCGGCTGGTGTCGTAGATCGATTCGCCCTTGGTCATCGAAGAGAAGGTAAAGCCGGTGGTGTCGCATACCGAACCTCCCAGCCGGCAAAATGCCGCGCCAAAGCTGATACGCGTGCGCGTGCTGGCTTCAAAGAACAAATTGGCTAATACGGCGCCTTCGAGGATGCGCGAGACCTTCTGGCGCCTTGCAATGGGCTGCATGATGTCTGCCACGCGGAACAGCTGCTCCAGCGAATCGCGCGAGAATTGGTCGACCGACAGCAGCTGAGGCCTGCCGTTGTAAGAAATCTGCTCTCGGAGCGGCGCGTCTGTCTTATTGAGATATACGCTCTGCGTTGAAATGGATTTATGCAATTCCGTGGCCAGGATTTCGCCGACAAATTTGCTGACAATGTCTGGCATGACCCTGAACTCGCTGGATGTTTCTGGAAGCAGCCAGGTATCCAGCGCACGTTTGCGAATGCCGATGCGGTCGGAAAAATTGTCCCTTGTCAGGTTCAGGCGACGCATGGCATCGCGCAGGAAAGTCTGTTGATCACTCATTCTCATCACCTTTATATACGCTATGCGTACATTAAAGGTTTGGATTTACCCTGTCCAGGATTTTTTCTTTTTTTCATGCTGCCAATTATTTAAGCAGAAGAAAAAATTTCTTGAAAATGGGCTTTGGAGGCTCAAAAACTTCTCTAAACAGCCTGATTTTCAGATTTTGTGGATAAGGCTGTGGATATCGTGTTTTTCAATTGTGGATATCTGAGATAGTTTTCCACAGCCATGTTTTTATCCAAGAACTATTCTTTTGCGATACACCGATTACTCAGCCTTTATCCAATCCATAAGTACTTGAATGAATAGTCAAATATGCAGTTATCCACAGAAAAGCAGTTAGTTAACTACTACTACTATTTATATATATAAATCTTTAAATACAAAACCGAAAAGCTTTTTCTTTTGAAGTTGCTTTTGAAAAATAATTAATAAAAATGAATCAAAAACAGCATTTTTTCAAAAACCTTCCTTCCTCTATTCAAAAAATCCATTCATTTGAAAAGTAAAAAAGAAGAGATCCAAAACGAAGGTTGTGGATAAGTCTTTGGATAACTACAGGAATCCAATGTGAATAAACAAGGACAAGCACCAGACCTCTATTTTTATCCAAGAAATGTTCTTTCCAGATACAAGGTTTACTCAGCATTTATCCAAGCTGTAAGTTATTGAATGAATAGTCAAATTTATAGTTATCCACAGAAAAGCAGGTGGTTAACTACTACTACTATTTATATATATAAATCTTTAAATACAAAGCTGAAGAAGCTGGTTTTGCAAAAATGACCGGGTTTCATCTCAAAAAAATGCCTTTAAAGCATCAGTTTTTCCAGATTGATTTCAATATGGCAAAAATTGCGGCGATAACCGGTTCGTCCTTGCGTTTTTCCAAGGTAATAAATGAAAGTTCGGTGGATAAATTGACCGTATCGGAAATCACCAGGCCATGCGCATGTGCTTCACGCAATGCAATCGACTCCCGCACCAAGGATAAGCCGACTCCGGATTTCACCAGGTCAAGCATCGAGGGTTCCTGGTCGACCAAAGCAACTTTGTTTGGCGTGACTTTGTATTGAGCAAAAGTTTTGCTGAGCAATCGGTGATGGGCTGACTCCGGCGGAGTCCAGATCCAGGGCAATTTAGCCAAAGCCGGCCAATCTTTTCCGGAAACCCTGCTTTTCCAACCGGACGGTGCAAGCACGCAGTAAGTAAATTGTGTCAGTGTGAGGCGGTGGAAATTTTTGTTGGGCGTACCTAGGTAATAACCGACATCGAGATGGCCGGATTTGATTTGCTGCAGCACATCGCCGGACATGCTGTGCTGCAACTGTGTAGAAAGCTGGGGATAACTTTCCACCAGGCGCTGCAGGAAAGCGCCCAGCCGGATGAATTCGGGGTCGAGAATCGTGCCGATCGCCAGTTTTCCGCTCAGGGTTTCGTGGCTGTTTGAGTGCAGGCTTGCCGCCTGCTGGCGCATTTCGGCCATGGCGGCGATTGCACGTTCGGCAAATGGCAGCAACTTGACGCCTTCGTCGGTCAAAGCCATGCCGCTGGGGATGCGTGTAAACAATTGCAGGTTCAGGCTGGCCTGCAGCGACTTGATTTGCAGGCTGACGGCGGGTTGCGTGACGTGCAGGAATTCTGCGGCGCGCGTCAGGTTGCCTTCCCTGGCGATGGTGACAAAGGCGCGAAGCTGGGTGATGTCCATGTGCTTAATCTTTGATCAGGGTGGTTTTATTATTAGCATTGCTTATATTGGTGTTGATCATAACTCATTGGATTGTTGGCAAAGCTAGCGATATTCTGGGAAAACGCTAACCGAACCCGGTTTCACTAAAAGGAATCCTTATGACTACCGAATTCAACTCGATGCCCGGCCCGACCCCGCTTATTCAACATTACATCAACGGCAAGCTGGCTGAATCCGCCAGCGGCCGTTTGCAAGACGTGTTCAATCCGGCCACCGGCGCGGTTTCGGCCAGGGTTGTGCTGGGCAGCGTGGAAGAAGTCAACGCCGCGGTTGCCGCGGCGTCGGCGGCGGCGCCGGCATGGGCCGATACCGCACCGCTGAAGCGTGCGCGGGTGATGTTCAGGTTCAAGGAATTGATGGAGCAGCATCACGACGCATTGGCAGCGGCGATTACGCGGGAACACGGCAAGGTGTTTTCCGATGCCAAGGGGGAAGTGACGCGCGGCCTGGAAATCGTTGAATTCGCTTGCGGCGTTCCGCATCTGCTGAAGACGCAATTTACCGACAATATCGGCGGCGGCATCGATAACTGGAACCTGCGCCAGCCGCTGGGCGTCACCGCCGGCATCACGCCATTCAATTTTCCGGTGATGGTGCCGTTGTGGATGGCGCCGATGGCGATTGCGACCGGCAACACATTTATCCTCAAGCCTTCCGAGCGCGATCCATCGCCCTCGTTGATGATGGCCGACTTGTTCCGCCAGGCCGGTTTGCCGGACGGCGTGTTCAATGTGGTGCAAGGCGACAAGCTGGCGGTGGATACCTTGTTGCAGCATCCCGATGTGAAGGCGGTGTCGTTCGTCGGATCCACGCCTATCGCGGAATATATTTACCAGGAAGGCGCCAAACGCAAAGGCGTTTATCCGCTCAGGGTGCAGGCGCTGGGCGGCGCCAAGAATCACCTGGTGGTGATGCCTGATGCGGACCTGGACCAGGCGGTGGACGCCTTGATGGGCGCTGCTTACGGCTCGGCCGGCGAACGCTGCATGGCGATATCGGTGGCGGTGGCGGTCGGCAATGTCGCCGACAAATTGATCGAAGCGCTGATTCCGCGCGTGAAAGCGTTGAAGATCAAGAACGGCATGGAAGCCGATGCGGAAATGGGGCCGGTGGTCAGTGCCGCGCACAAGGAAAAAATCGAAGCTTATATCGAAGGCGGCGTTGCTGCCGGCGCCAGGCTGCTGGTCGATGGCCGCGGCTTGAAAGTAGCCGGGCTGGAGCAGGGATTTTTCCTTGGCGGATCGTTGTTCGACCAGGTGACGCCGGAAATGACAATCTACCAGGAAGAGATTTTCGGACCGGTGCTTTGCATCGTCCGGGTGCCTGATTTTGCCGCGGCCGTGAACCTGGTCAACGCCCACGAATTCGGCAACGGCGTAGCGCTGTTCACTTCGGACGGCAATACCGCGCGCGAGTTTTCACGGCGCATCGAGGTCGGCATGGTCGGCATCAATGTACCGATTCCGGTGCCGATGGCGTGGCACTCCTTCGGCGGCTGGAAGCGCTCGCTGTTTGGCGATACGCATGCCTACGGAGAAGAAGGAGTGCGGTTTTATACGCGTTATAAATCGATCATGCAGCGCTGGCCGCAGACGATTTCAAAAGGTGCGGAGTTCACTATGCCGGTCGCTAAATAAATAGTGTAAATAATTATTTTTAAAACGGTATAAATAATATTAATGTTCTATAGAGATCTCGTTCTGTGGTGTTTCATTCATTGTGAAAAAAACGCAGGACGAGGTTTTGAAAACCAGGCGGTAAAGCAGATTTACGCAAGATAAAAACAAGACAAAAATAGGAAGAGACGCATGGAATCAGCAGGCAAGTACGACTACATCATCATCGGTGCGGGGACCGCCGGCTGCGTGCTGGCGAATCGTTTGACGCAGGACGGTTCGGCCAAGGTGTTGTTGATAGAAGCGGGCGCCAAGGACGATTACATCTGGATCCATATCCCTGTCGGCTACCTGTACTGCATCAACAATCCGCGCACCGACTGGATGTACCGTACCGAGCCCGATACCGGCTTGAACGGCCGCAGCCTGATTTATCCGCGCGGAAAGGTGCTGGGCGGAAGTTCATCGATCAACGGCATGATCTACATGCGCGGCCAGGCCCGGGATTACGACCAGTGGGCGCAGCTCACCGGCGATCCTGCATGGCGCTGGGAGCAGGTGCTGCCGCTGTTCAAGAAGAGCGAGGATCACTATAACGGCGCCAGTGAATTCCACGGCGCCGGCGGCGAATGGCGGGTTGAAAAACAGCGTTTGTCCTGGAAGATACTGGATGCTTTCCGCGATGCTGCGGCGGAAACCGGCATCCCCAAGGTCGATGACTTTAACCGCGGCGACAATGAAGGCTGCAGTTATTTCGACGTCAACCAGAAGCGCGGCATCCGCTGGAATGCGGCCAAGGCTTTTTTACGTTCGGCCAGCGGCCGCGGCAACCTGACGATCATGACCGGCTGCCAGGTAAAGCGCCTGTCGCTTGAGCGTGGCGAGCAGGGGCTGGTGTGCAAAGGCGTCGAGTTTTCCGGCGGCGGCAAGGAATGGCATGCCGAGGCCAGCCGCGAAACCTTGCTGAGCGCCGGCGCCGTCGGTTCTCCGCAAATCCTGCAGCTGTCCGGCATCGGTCCGGCGGCGCTGCTGCAGCAGCACCAGATCCCTGTGCTGCAGGATAGCCCGGGCGTCGGCGAGAACCTGCAAGACCATTTGCAGATCAGGATGGCGTTCAAGGTCAGCGGCGTCAAAACCCTTAACGCCATGAGCAGCAGCTGGCTGGGCAAGGCCAGGATCGGCCTGGAATACCTGCTGATGCAGAGCGGTCCGATGTCGATGGCGCCGTCGCAGCTGGGAGCGTTCGCTAAATCCGATCCCGGTCAGGCAACGGCCAACCTGGAATACCATGTGCAACCGCTGTCGCTGGAAAAGTTCGGCGATCCACTGCATGCTTTCCCGGCTTTTACCGCCAGCGTCTGCAACCTGCGGCCAAGCTCGCGCGGCCATGTGCGGATCGCTTCCGGCGCGGCCGGAAATGCGCCGAAAATTACCCTGAATTACCTGGATACCGAGGAGGACCGTAAGGTTGCCGCAGCTTCGCTGCTGCTGACGCGCAGGATTGTCGCCGCTCCGGCGCTGCAGAAATATGCGCCGGAAGAATTCAAGCCGGGTCCGCAATACCGGACCGAGGAAGAACTGATCAAGGCCGCCGGTGAAATCGGCACCACCATCTTTCATCCTGTAGGAAGCTGCAAAATGGGCCGTGGCGACGATCCGATGGCGGTGGTGGACAGCCAGCTGCGGGTGAAGGGGGTAGGCGGGCTGCGCGTGGTTGACGCGTCGGTGATGCCGACCATCACTTCCGGCAATACCAATTCGCCGACCCTGATGATTGCGGAAATGGCGGCGAAATTCATCAAAGAGGGGGCCGGCAAATAAAAATAAGGACTAGGCCCTGGCCGCCGTTCAGGATATTTTGTAAGACATGGCTAATTTATCCAAAGTTTTTGTATAGTATTTCTACGTATTGCCCCGGCAGAGCGGCAACGGTTAGTATCCGTAAAAAAATATAAGGCTGATAAGGCGCTTGCAATACCACCTGCGAGCGGTTCCGATAAGGCAACATGAATAGGAGACCGGATGACTGACATCATCTTGGAGACAAAAAACCTGACCAAGGAGTTCAGGGGGTTTACGGCCGTCAATGGAGTTAACCTGCAGGTCGAGCGCGGCCATATCCACGCGCTGATCGGTCCCAACGGGGCAGGGAAGACGACTTGCTTCAATCTGCTGACCAAATTCCTGGTGCCCACTTCCGGCCAGATCCTGTTCAACGGCCGCGATATCACGACCGAAGCGCCGGCCCAGATCGCGCGCCAGGGCATTATCCGTTCCTTCCAGATTTCCGCCGTATTTCCGCACTTGAGCGTGATGGAGAATGTACGCATCGGCCTGCAGCGTACGCTGGGGACGTCCTACCATTTCTGGAAAAGCGGCAAGTCGCTGGCGCAACTGAACCAGCGCGCGATGGAATTGCTGGCGGAAGTCGACCTTACCGAATTTGCCGATACCCTGACCGTCGACCTGCCTTACGGCCGCAAGCGCGCGCTGGAGATTGCGACGACCCTGGGCATGGAGCCGGAACTGATGCTGCTGGATGAACCGACCCAGGGCATGGGACACGAAGACGTCGACCGCGTCACGGCGCTGATCAAGAAGGTTTCCGCCGGCCGCACCATCCTGATGGTGGAGCACAACATGAATGTGGTGTCCGGCATCTGCGACAAGATCAGCGTCCTGCAGCGCGGCGCCATGCTGGCCGAAGGCCGCTATGAAGAAGTATCCAAGAACCCGCTGGTGATGGAAGCCTACATGGGCACCAGCACCGAGGCACTGGCAGGAGCGCATTGATGTCCGCAGTCCAATCTCCAAACATCAGCGCCGCAGCCCAGGGCACGGCTGCGCTGAGCATCGAAAACCTGCAAGCCTGGTATGGCGAATCGCATATCCTGCACAACGTCAACCTCAACGTGCACAAGGGCGAAGTGGTGACGCTGCTGGGCCGCAACGGCGCCGGCCGCACCACCACCATGCGCGCGATCATGGGCTTGACCGGCGCGCGCAAGGGCTCGATCAAGATCGGCGGCGTAGAGACGATCGCCCTGCCGACCTACAAGATTGCGCATCACGGCGTCGGTTATTGTCCGGAAGAGCGCGGCATTTTTTCTTCTCTGTCGACCGAAGAAAACCTGCTGCTGCCGCCGTCGCTGTCGACTACGGAAAAGGGCATGTCTATCGAGGAAATCTATGACATGTTCCCCAACCTGAAAGAGCGCAGGAACAGCCAGGGCACGCGCCTGTCAGGCGGCGAGCAGCAGATGCTGGCGGTTGCACGCATCTTGCGCACAGGCGCGCGGCTGCTGTTGCTGGACGAGATATCCGAAGGCCTGGCGCCGGTGATCGTGCAGACGCTGGCACGCATGATCACCACCTTGAAAGCCAAGGGATACACGATCGTGATGGTGGAGCAGAACTTCCGTTTTGCGGCGCCACTGGCAGACCGTTTTTATGTGATGGAGCACGGGCAGATCGTGGAGTCGTTTGCGTCGTCGCAGCTGGAGCAGAAAATGCCGGTGTTGAATGCTTTGTTGGGTGTTTAGGTCTGGGCGGGGGAGTCCTGCTTGCTGCTGATGCCGCAGCGGGATAACGGGTGGTTTAAAAAATGGAGAAGACAATGAATATCAAGTTAAAGACTTTGGCAGTCGCAGTAAGCAGTATCGTCGCCCTCGGCTTTGCCGCGCCGGCCTCGGCGCAGATTTCCGGCGACGTCATCAAGATCGGCTTCATCACCGACATGTCGAGCGTTTACTCCGACATCGACGGCCCCGGCGGCGCGGAAGCGATCAAGATGGCGATCGCCGACATGGGCGGCGCCATCAACGGCAAAAAAATCGAACTGGTGGTGGCGGATCACCAGAACAAGGCCGACATCGCATCGAGCAAGGCGCGCGAATGGTTCGACCAGCAAGGCCTGGACGTGCTGATCGGCGGCACCAACTCCGGCACCGCGCTGGCGATGGCGAAGATTGCAGCGGAAAAGAAGAAACCATTCTTTGAAATCGGCGCCGGCAGCACCCGCCTGACCAACGAAGAATGCACGCCGTACACCGTGCACTATGCTTACGACACTTACGCGCTGGCGCATGGCACCGGTTCGGCGGTAGTGAAGCAGGGCGGCAAGAGCTGGTATTTCCTGACGGCCGATTATGCCTTCGGCGCGTCGCTGGAAAAAGATACGACCGCGGTGGTGAAAGCGTCCGGCGGCACTGTGCTGGGCGCGGTCAAGCATCCGTTGAACGCCTCCGATTTTTCTTCCTTCATGCTGCAGGCGCAGTCGTCGAAGGCACAGATCATCGGCCTGGCGAATGCCGGCGGCGACCTGATCAACTCGGTCAAGGCGGCCAATGAATTCGGCGTCACCAAGAATGCCAAGCTGGCCGGCCTGCTGGTGTTCATCAACGACATCCATTCGCTGACCCTGAAGCAGACCCAGGGCATGTACCTGACCGATAGCTGGTACTGGGACCAGAACGACGAGTCGCGCAAATGGGCGAAGCGTTATTTCGAGAAAATGAAAAAGGAACCGTCCAGCCTGCAGGCCGCGGATTATTCCGCAGCGATGCAATACCTGGCCGCGGTCAAGGCTACCGGCACCGACGACGGCGACAAGGTGATGGCGCAGCTGCGCAAGGCCAAGTTCAACGACATGTACGCCAAGAATGCTTACCTGCGCGCGGATGGCCGGGTGGTGCACGACATGACGCTGTACCAGGTCAAGGCGCCGGCCGATTCCAAATATCCTTGGGATTACTTGAACAAGATCCAGACCATCCCGGGCGAACAGGCTTTCACCACCAAGGCCGAGAGCAAGTGCGCCTTGTGGAAATAACGAGGCTGCCGCGCCTCTGCTGAGGATGCGGCCCGGTGCCGACGATATGCCTGGCGCGCCGCGCAGAGCAAGGATGCATTTCCCTGCGCTGCGTGGCGCGCTGTTCGATAGTCCCTCACTCGCACGAGTGATCTTTTGATGACATTGCCATGGAAATATTCGGCATTCCCTTTCAAGCCTTGATGAGCCAGCTGCTGCTGGGGCTCGTCAACGGCTCGTTCTACGCCATGCTGTCGCTTGGCCTGGCAGTGATCTTCGGCCTGCTCAACGTGATCAATTTCGCCCACGGCGCGCTGTACATGATGGGCGCCTTCCTGGCCTGGATCGGGCTGACCTATTTCAACCTCAACTATTGGGTGATGCTGGTCCTGGCGCCGCTGCTGGTGGGGCTGTTCGGCGTCATCATCGAGAAGACCATGCTGCGCTGGCTGTACAAGCTGGATCACCTGTACGGCTTGCTGCTGACCTTCGGCATCACCCTGATGGTGGAAGGCATCTTCCGCTCGTTCTATGGCGTCTCCGGCCAGCCGTTTTCGGTGCCGGAACTGCTGAGCGGCGCCACCGACCTCGGCTTCATGGTGCTGCCGAATTATCGCGCCTGGGTGGTGCTGGCTTCGCTGGCGGTGTGTTTTGCGACCTGGTTCGTGATCGAGAAAACCAAACTGGGCGCCTACCTGCGGGCCGGCACCGAGAATCCCAAGCTGGTGGAAGCATTCGGCGTCAACGTGCCGCTGATGGTGACCCTGACCTACGGCTTCGGCGTCGCTTTGGCGGCCTTTGCCGGGGTGCTGGCGGCGCCGGTGATCCAGGTCTCGCCACTGATGGGGTCGAACCTGATTATCGTCGTATTCGCGGTTGTGGTGATCGGCGGCATGGGTTCCATCATGGGATCCATCATTACCGGCCTGGCGCTGGGCGTGATCGAAGGATTGACCCGTGTGTTTTATCCGGAAGCGTCGGCCACGGTGGTGTTCATCGTGATGGCGATTGTGCTGATGATCCGGCCGGCGGGCCTGTTCGGCAAAGAGAAATGAGCGGAGCGGCTATGAACATGAACAAGAAAATCGGCTACGGCTTGCTGTTGGCCGCGGCACTGGCGGCGCCGTTGGGCATCTATCCGGTGTTCCTGATGAAGATCATCTGCTTCGCGCTGTTTGCCTGCGCGTTCAACTTGCTGATCGGCTTTACCGGATTGTTGTCGTTTGGACATGCTGCATTCTTCGGCGGCGCCGGCTACATCACCGGTTATGCCTTGACCAAGCTTGGCCTGCCGACCGAAGTGGGCTTGCTGGCCGGGACTGCGGCAGGCGCCTTGATCGGCCTGGTAATGGGCAGCCTGGCGATCCGCCGCCAGGGCATCTACTTCACGATGATTACCTTGGCGCTGGCGCAGATGCTGTATTTCGTGTGCCTGCAGATGCCGTTCACCGGCGGCGAGGATGGTTTGCAGGGCGTGCCGCGCGGACATTTGTTCGGTTTTATCGACCTTGGCAACGACTTGACTTTGTACTATGTGGTGCTGGCGATTGCCGTGGCCGGCTTCGCGCTGATCATGCGTACCGTGAACTCGCCGTTTGGCCAGGTGCTGAAAGCGATCAAGGAAAACGAGCCGCGCGCGATTTCCCTGGGCTACGACGTCAGCCGCTACAAGCTGCTGGCTTTTGTCCTGTCGGCGGCGCTGTCGGGCCTGGCCGGTTCTACCAAGACGCTGGTGCTGGGTTTTGAGACGCTGACCGACGTCCACTGGACCATGTCGGGGTTGGTGGTGCTGATGACCCTGGTGGGTGGTTTGGGCACGATCATAGGGCCGATTGTCGGTGCGCTGATCATCATCGTGCTGGAAAACAAGCTGGGCGACATCGGTAACTGGCTGGCTTCGGTGACGCATATCGAGTGGTTCAGCGGGCTGGGCGAGTCGGTCACCATCGTTACCGGCTTCATCTTCATTGTCTGCGTGCTGGCGTTCCGGCGCGGGATTGTCGGGGAAATATCGGCCTTGCTCAAGCGCTCCGGGGCCAGATGATCTAGTCCTCGGCCGCATCTTTAAAAACCCGTACGCAGCTTTGCTGGTACGGGTTTTTTGTTGGGAGGCAAGAATCTTTGTTCTGCCTAAATAATAGGCAGGCACACCGGCGTTAATCATGTTGCCTGCCCGTACTTTCCCGTCCTATTCAGCTAATCGAATTACTTGGATAGCTATGACTAAATAACATAGCTGCCCGGCATGCTCGCCCGGGCGCGGGCACGTAAAATTGCGTGTCTTTAATATTGCCTGGTTCATCATGCCCGAGTTATTCCCCGATTTCCTTATCCTTGCCCTAGCCAGTTTTATTGCCGGCCTGATTGACGCCGTGGTCGGAGGAGGGGGCCTGATCCAAATACCTGCCTTGTTCTCGATGCTGCCCAATGCCGCGCCGGCTACCGTCTTCGGCACCAACAAGCTGGCCGGCATATTCGGCACCGGCGCCGCCGCGGTCAATTTCGCCAAGCGGGTCAAGCTGGCGTGGAGTGCGGCATTGCCTGCGGCAGGGGCGGCATTCCTGTTTGCCTTCCTTGGTGCATACACGGTAACCCATATACCGACTGAAGCGATTCGCAAGTCGCTGCCGTTCATTTTGCTGGCGGTCGCGATATATACGGTAAAGAAGAAGGATTTCGGCAGTATCCACGCTCCTCTGCATACCGGCTCGAAAGAGAAGCTGTTTGCGGTGTTGATCGGCGGCGGGATCGGTTTTTATGATGGTGTTTTCGGCCCAGGCACAGGTAGCTTCCTGATTTTCCTGTTTGTGCGGTTTTTCGGTTTCGATTTCCTGGCGGCTTCCGCCGTATCCAAGGTTATCAATGTGGCGACCAACCTGGCAGCCTTGCTTTGGTTTGGATATAGCGGGCATATCATCTGGCAGCTTGGATTGATAATGGCTATCTGTAATGTTGGCGGTTCGTTGGTAGGTACACGTCTGGCGCTCAAACATGGAAGCGGTTTTGTGCGGAAACTGTTTTTGCTTGTGGTGTCGGTATTGATCTTGAAAACGGGTTACGACGCCTTCCTTAAGTAATCTCACCGACCTCACTGCTAACGGCGATTGTTTCACGTGGAACAATCGCCGTTGTTGTTTTCGGGGGCGACAATTCCGGTTTGCCCAATGTTTCACGTGAAACAACCGCGACACTGTGCGCGGGAGGGTGTAAGCGATAGCTGCATGCTTTATAATCACGCCTCAGCCCACTGTTTTTCATCGTCTCCAAGAGGCGCACTATGCTTTTTCCTACACATTTTGATGTAATCGTCGTCGGCGGCGGTCACGCCGGCACCGAAGCCGCGCTGGCGTCTGCCCGCATGGGCCAGAAGACTCTATTGTTGACGCACAATATTGAGACCTTGGGCCAGATGTCGTGCAACCCTTCAATCGGCGGGATAGGCAAGGGCCACCTGGTAAAAGAGGTTGATGCGATGGGCGGCGCAATGGCTATCGCTACCGATGAAGCGGGCATCCAGTTTCGTATCCTGAATTCGTCGAAGGGGCCTGCAGTACGGGCAACCCGCGCGCAAGCTGACCGTATCCTGTACAAGCAGGCTATCCGTTCGCGCCTGGAAAACCAGCAAAATCTCTGGCTGTTCCAGCAGGCGGTGGATGACCTGCTGGTAGAGGGCGATCGTGTGGTTGGCGCCGTGACGCAAGTGGGCATCCAGTTCCGCAGCAGGGCGGTGGTGCTAACCGCCGGTACTTTCCTGGACGGGAAAATCCACGTCGGCCTCAATAACTATTCCGCCGGACGTGCCGGCGATCCGCCTGCAATTTCCCTGTCGGCGCGCCTGAAAGAGTTGAAACTGCCGCAAGGCCGCCTGAAGACCGGCACGCCGCCGCGCATCGACGGCCGCACCATCGATTTTTCCGTGATGCAGGAACAGCCGGGCGATCTCGATCCGGTGCCGGTATTCTCGGTCATGGGCAATACCGCCATGCATCCGGCGCAACTGCCTTGCTGGATTACCCATACCAACCAGAAAACGCACGACATCATCCGCGCCGGCCTCGACCGCAGCCCTATGTATACAGGCGTGATCGAAGGAGTAGGGCCGCGCTACTGTCCATCGATAGAAGACAAGATCCACCGTTTTGCCGGCAAGGATTCGCACCAGATATTCCTCGAACCGGAAGGGCTGACCACCAACGAGTTCTACCCCAATGGCATTTCGACAAGCCTGCCGTTCGATGTGCAGCTGGCTCTGGTGCATTCGATGCGCGGGCTGGAGAACGCCCATATCCTGCGTCCAGGTTATGCGATCGAATACGATTATTTCGATCCGCGCGCCTTGAAGGCTTCGCTGGAAACCAAGTCGATCCAAGGCCTGTACTTTGCCGGCCAGATCAACGGCACCACCGGTTACGAAGAGGCTGCCGCGCAAGGCATGCTGGCCGGCTTGAATGCTGCGCTGCAGACGCAGGAGCGCGATGCCTGGACGCCGCGCCGCGACGAAGCATACCTGGGCGTGCTGGTCGACGACCTGATTACCCAAGGGGTGCAAGAGCCTTACCGCATGTTCACCAGCCGCGCCGAGTATCGCCTCAGCCTGCGCGAAGACAACGCCGACTTGCGCCTGACCGAGATCGGCCGCCAGTTGGGTTGCGTCGGCGATGCCCAATGGGCGCAATTCGAGAAAAAACGCGAAGCGGTGGCGATCGAGATGGAGCGCCTGCGCTCAACCTGGGTCAACCCGCGCATCGTGGCCGAAGCCGAGGCCGAGCGCTTGCTGGGCAAGGCCATCGAACGCGAATATTCCCTGGGCGACCTGCTGCGCCGTCCAAACGTTTCTTACGATCAACTGATGACGCTCAAGGGTATCGATGGCCAGGACCTGGGTGGTCCGGGTGTGCAGGACGACACGGTCAAGGAGCAGGTCGAGATCCAGGTCAAGTACGCTGGTTATATCGACCGCCAGGCGAAGGAAGTCGAGCGCCATGAACACAATGAAAACCTGAAGCTGCCCGCCGACCTGGACTACATGGATGTGCAGGCGCTGTCTATCGAGGTGCGCCAGAAGCTGAACCTGCACCGGCCGGAAACCTTCGGCCAGGCTTCGCGCATTTCCGGCGTCACGCCGGCCGCCTTGTCGCTGTTGCTGGTGCACCTGAAAAAGGGCGGCATGAAGCGGCTGGATGCAGGCGATCAGGCTGCCTGATTGCTTAGTTGTTAACTACCTAATCAACTACCATCAAGGTAATTGCCGGGATATTCGAGGAGTGGCAACATGAGTTCAACGCAGACCGCGCCGGCGGCAAAACAAGCGCTGGAAGCGAGCCTGCAGCAAGGTGCGTCGGCACTGGGAATCACGCTGGACCAGCAACAGCAGCAGCAACTGCTGGCTTACCTGGACCTGCTGGCGAAGTGGAACAAGGTTTACAACCTGACTTCGATCCGCGAACCGGCGCAGATGATGACCCACCATTTGCTGGATTCGCTGGCGGTAGTGCCGGCTTTCACCGAAGCAGGTAATGTGCTCGATGTGGGCGCCGGCGGTGGCCTGCCAGGGATGATCCTGGCGATCTGGGCCGGCAAGGCCAGGCCGCAGATGCGGGTGTCGATGATCGATACGGTGCACAAGAAAACAGCATTCCTGACCCAGGTGAAAGCCGAGTTGGGCCTGGGTAATGTAAGTGTCCACACCGCGCGGGTGGAGCAGTTGCAGGTAGCGCAAAAATTTGACGTGATCACTTCGCGGGCATTTGCGGAGTTGGCCGATTTTATCAACTGGTCGGCGCATTTGCTGGCCGATGGCGGCCAGTTCATCGCGCTGAAAGGCGTGCGGCCGGATGAGGAAATCGCGCGCTTGCCGGCCGGCTGGGAAGTCACTGAAATAAGGCCTCTGGTGGTGCCCGGGCTGGACGCGGAACGTCACCTGATTTTTATCAAACGTAAGTAACAGCAGGAGCAAATCCATCATGACCGCTTTTTTCCACGCCTTGGGCATTACCGACGTCTGGCAACTGATCGTTGCAACCATGGTGTTCCTGGCGCTGCCTGGTGCCGGTACGTTTTGCATCCTGACCAGCGCTGGCAGGGAGGGCATGCGCGGCGGTTACGCCTCGCTGTTCGGCATCATGCTGGGCGATGCGGTGCTGATGTTCCTGGCAGCGATAGGCGTGGCTGCGCTGTTGACTGCCAATCCGCTGGTGTTCAAGGGCGTGCAATACCTGGGTGCGGCCTACCTGGCTTACCTCGGTTGCAAACTGCTGTTTTCCAGGAAGAGCGAAGGTACTGGCGGCGCCGTCGGTTTCGCCGGCGTCAGCAATTTTGCGCGCGGTTTCCTGGTGACGCTGATCAATCCCAAGGCGATCGTGTTCTACATGGCGTTCTTCCCGCTGTTCATCGATCCGGCGACGCAGCGCGGCAGCCTGACCTTCCTCACCATGGCTGCAATCATCTCCAGTTGCGCGCTGTTTTACGGTAGTCTGCTGGTACTGCTCGGGAATACCGCGGCCAAGCGGCTTGGACACAATCGCCGTATCGCCGCATTCGCTTCCAAGGCCGCCGGCATTTTCCTGATCGGCTTTGGCATCAAATTAACGACTAACTAATCACGACCTTTACACCAATACATGGCAAAAATATTCTGTGTCGCCAATCAAAAGGGCGGGGTCGGTAAAACCACTACCGCCGTGAACCTGGCCGCCGGCCTTGCGCAACTGAACCAGCGCGTGCTGTTGGCGGACCTTGACCCGCAAGGCAACGCCACCATGGGCGCGGGGATCAACAAGGGCACACTGTCTGCCACGATTTATGAAGTATTGCTAGGCATGTCCGATATCCGGTCGGTGCGCAAGGCCTCCGAGACCGGCGGTTTCGATGTATTGCCGGCCAATCGCGAACTGGCCGGCGCTGAAGTGGAAATGGTCGAGCTGGAGAATCGCGAAAAGCGTTTGAAAGATGCATTCATCGCGGTAGCCGACGAATACGATTTCATCCTGATCGATTGCCCGCCGGCGCTGTCGATGCTGACCCTGAACGGCTTGTGCGCGGCGAACGGCGTGATCATCCCGATGCAGTGCGAATATTATGCGCTGGAAGGTTTATCCGACCTGGTCAACACCATCAAGAAGGTGCACGCCAACCTGAACCCGGACCTGAAGATCATCGGCCTGCTGCGGGTGATGTTCGATCCGCGCATGACTTTGTCGCAACAGGTGTCGGTTGAACTGGAAAAGCATTTCGGCGACAAGGTGTTCAAGACCGTGATCCCACGTAACGTGCGGCTGGCGGAAGCGCCTTCCTACGGCATGCCGGGCGTCAGCTTTGACGCCGCATCCAAGGGCGCGCAGGCTTACATCGCTTTTGGCGCGGAGATGGTGGAACGTATCAAGACCATGTAATGCACAGCTTATGTACAGCCTTATACAGCCTTAATCACAGGTTTGTTCACAAGCTTATTCACAGGTTTATCCACAACTTGTCATAACGTCATCGGTAAATCAGTAATCTACGGTAGGAAAAAGATGGTCACGAAGAAATCAAAAGGACTGGGGCGCGGCCTCGAAGCGCTGCTCGGCGGATCGACCGATATCACCGAAGCGGTGCCGACCATCGCCGGCGCGCCGTCGGTATTGGCCGTGACGGTCATGCAGGCCGGCAAGTACCAGCCGCGCACCCGCATGGACGAAGGCGCGCTGGCCGAGCTGGCGGCGTCGATCAAGGAGCAGGGCTTGCTGCAGCCTATCCTGGTGCGGCCGATCGCCCTGCACAACGGCGCCCAGCATTATGAAATCATCGCCGGCGAGCGGCGCTTCCGGGCGGCCCAGCTGGCCGGCCTGATCGAGGTGCCGGTGCTGGTCAAGGATGTCGACGACCAGACCACCGCAGCGATGGCGCTGATTGAAAACATGCAGCGCGAGGACCTGAATCCGCTGGAAGAAGCGCAGGGCATCCATCGCCTGATCACCGATTTCAGTTTCACCCACGAACAGGCGGCGGTATCGGTAGGGCGCTCGCGCAGCGCGGTCTCGAACCTGCTGCGCCTGCTGAACCTGGCCAAGCCGGTGCAGACCATGCTGATGGCGGGCGATATCGACATGGGACATGCGCGGGCGCTGCTGGCGGTGGATGCCGCAACCCAGATCACGCTGGCCAACCAGGTAGTCGCCAAGCGGATGTCGGTGCGCGATACCGAAAAGCTGGTGGTGCGCGCCACTACTGAAGCCGACGGCGCCGGCCGGCCGGCCAAGAACAAGGAAAAGTCGCGCGATATCGCGCGCCTGGAAGAAGAATTGTCGGATTTGCTGGCAACCCAGGTGACGATCAAGACCGCGGCCAAGAATCGCGGCCAGCTGATCATCGATTTTTCCGACCTGGATACGCTGGACGGTTTGATCGCACGGCTCAAAGGCGCCGAATAGGAAAATCGGGCGCTTCACATTATTGGTGCACAAATCACAGTCAGGATGATTGTTGATACGGTTGCACGGCCCGTAAAACGGGCTTCCGCAGGCAAGTGGATCTGTTGCATAAGCTTATGATTCGGCAGCAAAAGTTTGACGAAAGCCGCGCCCAGCCTTTATAATCCTCGGGCTTCTAAATCAGCCGTGGACTTGCCTCAGTTACGTGTTTAACTGCGCGCATTAACTGCGATGTATCAGCCGCGTTCGTCAACTGCGTTGCAAGGGCGGCTTCGCACAATATTGGGTCAGTATGCTGCGCATCGTGCTTATGCAATTTGTTACTACGGTCGTGCTGGCAAGTGTGGCAGGTTTACTGGCCGGCGTATCCGGATTCTGTTCCGCGCTTTTAGGTGGTGTGTGCTGCGCGGTTCCCAACGGACTGTTCGCTCTCCGTCTTTACATCAGCGCGCGCAAACCAGGTGGCGCCAACCCGATGTCTTTTTTCATCGGAGAGTTTGTCAAAATTGCTACAACGATTGCGCTGATAGGCGCGGTCGTATGGTTGTACCACGATTTGAATTGGCCGGCATTCATCGTCAGCTTCATCGTGGTACTCAAAAGTTACATAATCTTACTTTTTAGACATCGATCATGACTGTAGCTTCAAGCGACGCACTAACCCCCTCAGAGTATATCGTCCATCACCTTGGACATTTTTCAACTGGCCATCAATCCAAGATCGTCGATTTTTCGATCATCAATATCGACACGATCTTCTGGTCGGTGTTCGCCGGCGTGGTCGGCTGCCTGTTGATGTACCTTGCCGCGCGTAAAGCGACTGCAGGCGTGCCGGGCCGCTTCCAGGCTTTCGTTGAAATGGTGGTCGAGATGGTCGACGACCAGGCCAAGGGCATCGTCCACGGCGACCGCAGCTTCATCGCGCCGCTGGCGCTGACCGTGTTCATCTGGGTCGCCCTGATGAATTCGCTCGACTTCCTGCCGGTCGACCTGTTCTCCAGCTTCTTCAAGCTGGTCGGCCTGGACGGCCTGATTTCCCACCACCGCGTAGTGCCGACCGCCGACCTCAACGGCACCATGGGCATCGCCCTCGGCGTGCTGGTGCTGATGGTGTACTACAGCTTCAAGATCAAGGGTTTTGGCGGTTTCCTGCATGAACTGGTGGCGGCTCCTTTCGGCATCTGGCTGGCTCCTGCCAACCTGCTGCTGAACCTGATCGAATTTGCAGCAAAGACTGTGTCGCTGGCGATGCGGCTGTTCGGCAACATGTATGCCGGCGAACTGTTGTTCCTGCTGATCGCGCTGCTCGGTTCCACCGCCACCGCGTTCGGTTTTGTCGGACATGTCGTGGCCGGCTCGATCTGGGCGATCTTCCACATCCTGATCGTGTTGCTGCAAGCGTTTATTTTCATGATGCTGACGCTGGTGTACATCGGCCAGGCACATGAGGCGCACTAACCGGCGCCGGATTTGAATCAGTAGTTGTTCTTGTTTTGGTTTTGTTTTTTTGTATTAATTTTTGTATTCACTTAACTTTGAAGGAATTGTCATGACTGATCTGTCTTTTGTTGCTTTGGCTTGTGGTTTGATCATCGGTTTGGGCGCTATCGGTGCTTGTATCGGTATCGCGATCATGGGCGGTAAGTACCTCGAAGCATCGGCACGTCAACCAGAACTGATGAACACTCTGCAAACCAAGATGTTCCTGCTGGCCGGTCTGATCGACGCTGCGTTCCTGATCGGTGTTGGTATCGCCATGTTGTTCGCATTCGCAAATCCGTTCATCGCTAAGTAATTTAATCAAGCGTAACCGAATCTGCTGAGTCACTTCAGCACACGTTATTCTGAGAAGGAAATTACCGTGAACTTAAACGCAACATTGTTTGCTCAGTTCGTGGTCTTCTTTGTCCTGGCGCTGTTCACGATGAAATTCGTGTGGCCGCCACTGACCAAGGCGCTCGATGAGCGCGCCAAGAAGATTGCGGACGGCCTGGCAGCCGCTGATCGCGGCAAGGCAGATCTGGCAGCCGCTGAAAAGCGCGCTTCGGCAGAACTGGCGACCGCGCGCGACGAAGGTCAAAAGCGCATTGGCGACGCTGAAAAGCGCGGCCAGCTGATCGTCGACGAAGCCAAGAAAACGGCTTTGGAAGAAGCTGCCCGCATCATCGCTAACGCTAAAGCCGAAGCGGAACAGCAAATGACGAAGGCACGCGAAGCTCTGCGCGGCGAAGTTGCGACCCTCGCGGTCAAAGGCGCCGAACAGATCCTCAAGCGCGAAGTCAACAGCGCGGCGCATGCCGACTTGCTGAACCAACTGAAAACAGAGCTGTAATCATGGCTGAACTTGCAACGATTGCTCGTCCTTATGCAGAAGCGCTGTTCCGTGTAGCCAAGTCGCAAGACCTGGCTGCGTGGGCGAATCTGGTTGCCGAAATGGGCCAGGTAGCGGACCACTCCGATGTGAAGGCGCTGGCGCACAATCCGGCCGTCTCGCATCAGCAAATCGCGGATACGTTCCTGGCGCTGCTGAAATCGCCGCAGGCAGCCAACGCCGAAGCCAAGAACTTCGTCGCGACGCTGGTTGACAATGGCCGCCTGATCGCTTTGCCGGAAATCGCCGAGCAATTTCAAGTGCTGAAGAACGCACAAGAAGGCGCCGCCGATGCCGAGATCACCAGTGCTTTTGAAATGACCGAAGCGCAAGTGAAGGATCTGGTCGCGACGCTGGAAAAGAAATTCGGCCGCAAGCTGAACCCATCGGTCACTGTGGATAACTCGCTGATCGGCGGCGTACGCGTAGTGGTCGGCGACGAAGTGTTCGACACCTCGGTACGCGCCAAGCTGCAAGAGCTGCACGCTGCTTTGGCTGCCTGAGACCCCTGCGTATTTGCGTAACTGAGCAACGAGAAAAATTTTAGGAGTTAACATGCAACTCAACGCGTCTGAAATCAGCGAACTGATCAAGAGCCGGATTCAAGGCCTTGGCGATACCGCTGAAATTCGCAATCAAGGCACGGTTATTTCCGTGTCCGACGGTATCTGCCGTATCCATGGTCTGTCTGACGTGATGCAAGGTGAGATGCTGGAATTCCCAGGCAACACATTCGGCCTCGCGCTGAATCTCGAGCGCGACTCTGTCGGCGCCGTTATCTTGGGCGACTACGAACACATTTCCGAAGGCAATACAGTCAAATGTACCGGCCGTATCCTGGAAGTGCCGGTCGGTCCGGAACTGCGCGGCCGCGTGGTGAACGCGCTGGGCCAGCCTATCGACGGCAAGGGTCCGGTCAACGCCAAGCTGAGCGCGCCGATCGAAAAGATCGCGCCAGGCGTTATCGCCCGTCAATCCGTTTCGCAGCCTATGCAAACCGGCATCAAGTCGATCGACTCGATGGTGCCGATCGGCCGCGGCCAGCGCGAACTGATCATCGGCGACCGCCAGACCGGCAAGACCGCCGTTGCGATTGACGCGATCATTAATCAAAAGGGCCAGGACGTGACATGTATCTATGTTGCGATCGGTCAAAAGGCATCGTCGATCAAGAACATCGTGCGCTCGCTGGAAGCGCACGGCGCCATGGAATACACCATCGTGGTTGCAGCGTCGGCTTCCGAATCGGCCGCGATGCAATACGTATCGGCCTACTCCGGCTGCGCAATGGGCGAATATTTCCGCGACCGCGGCGAAGACGCGCTGATCGTGTACGACGACCTCTCCAAACAAGCTGTTGCATACCGCCAGGTATCGCTGCTGCTGCGCCGTCCGCCAGGCCGCGAAGCTTACCCAGGCGACGTGTTCTACCTGCACAGCCGCCTGCTGGAACGCGCGGCACGCGTCAACCCTGACTACGTCGAAGCTTTCACCAAGGGTGAAGTCAAGGGCAAGACCGGTTCGCTGACAGCTCTGCCGATCATCGAAACCCAGGCCGGCGACGTTTCCGCTTTCGTTCCGACCAACGTGATTTCGATTACCGACGGTCAGATCTTCCTGGAAACTTCGTTGTTCAACGCCGGTATCCGTCCTGCGATCAACGCCGGTATTTCGGTGTCGCGCGTCGGTGGTGCCGCCCAGACCAAGGTTATCAAGAACCTGTCCGGCGGTATCCGTACCGACCTGGCGCAGTATCGTGAACTGGCTGCGTTTGCGCAGTTTGCTTCCGACCTCGACGAAGCGACCCGCAAGCAGCTGGACCGCGGCGCCCGTGTTACCGAGCTGTTGAAGCAAGCGCAATACTCGCCGTTGTCGATCTCGCTGATGGCTGTGACTTTGTTCGCGGTCAACAAGGGTTTCCTGGACAGCATCGAAGTCAAGCAGGTACTGCCGTTCGAAAGCGGCCTGCACAACTTCATGAAGACCAGCCACGCGCCTTTGCTGCAAAAGATCGAAGAAACCAAGCAACTCGACAAAGATGGTGAAGCTGCGTTGTCTGCCGCCGTTGCTGATTTCAAAAAATCGTTCGTGGCTTAATTTAACTGGAGCACGGAATGGCTACAGGTAAAGAGATACGCGGCAAGATCAAGAGCGTAGAAAATACGAAGAAGATCACCAAGGCGATGGAAATGGTCGCTGCCTCCAAAATGCGCAAGGCGCAGGACCGGATGCATGCGGCACGTCCCTACAGTGACAAGATTCGTAATATCGCTTCCAACTTGTCGCAAGCCAATCCAGAGTACACGCACCCGTTCATGGTGAAGCAGGATAATTCCAAGAACGTTGGTTTCATCGTCGTCACGACCGACAAAGGTCTGTGCGGCGGCATGAACACCAACTCCTTGCGTTTGCTGACCTCGAAACTGCGTGAGCTGGAAGGACAAGGCAACAAGGTTCAGGCGGTAGCGATCGGCAACAAAGGTCTGGGTTTCCTCAACCGGATCGGCGCCAAGGTCGTTGCGCATGCCGTGCAGCTGGGCGACACGCCACATCTGGACAAGCTGATCGGGCCGGTCAAGGTGCTGCTCGATGCTTACCAGGAAGGTCGCCTGGACGCGGTTTATCTGGTGTACACCAAGTTCATCAACACGATGAAGCAAGAGCCGATGCTGCAGCAGTTGCTGCCGCTGTCGAGCGATCGTCTTGAGGCTGATAAAACTGGCGCCCATGACTGGGACTACATTTATGAGCCGGATGTGCAAAGCGTCATCGATGAATTGCTGGTGCGTTACGTGGAAGCGCTGATTTATCAGGCTGTCGCTGAAAACATGGCGTCCGAGCAGTCGGCGCGCATGGTGGCGATGAAGTCGGCCAGCGACAACGCGGGTAACGTGATCGGCGAACTGAAACTGGTATACAACAAGACGCGTCAAGCTGCGATCACTAAGGAATTGTCTGAGATCGTCGCCGGTGCTGCTGCGGTGTAACGCAAACTGCGTTTAACAGAAATTTATTTTATATATTGAAGGAACGAAAATGGCTGATGGCAAAATCGTTCAGTGTATCGGCGCTGTGGTGGACGTTGAATTCCCACGTGACGCGATGCCTAAGATTTACGACGCCTTGAAGATGGACGGCTCGGAACTGACGCTGGAAGTACAACAACAGCTGGGTGACGGCGTAGTCCGCACCATTGCGCTGGGTACATCCGACGGTTTGCGCCGCGGCATGACAATCAAGAACACAGGCCAGCCAATCATGGTGCCGACCGGTAAAGCAACACTGGGCCGCATCATGGACGTGCTGGGCAACCCGATCGACGAATGCGGTCCGGTAAGCCACGAAACCACTGCCTCGATCCACCGCAAGGCTCCTGCGTACGACGAACTGTCGCCATCGCAAGAACTGCTGGAAACCGGCATCAAGGTTATCGACCTGGTTTGCCCGTTCGCCAAGGGCGGTAAAGTCGGCCTGTTCGGCGGCGCGGGTGTGGGCAAGACCGTGAACATGATGGAACTGATCAACAACATCGCCAAGGCGCACAGCGGCTTGTCGGTGTTTGCCGGTGTCGGTGAGCGTACTCGCGAGGGTAACGACTTCTATCACGAAATGGCTGACGCTAAAGTGGTCGATCTGGAACATCCGGAAAAATCCAAGGTCGCCATGGTGTACGGCCAGATGAACGAACCGCCAGGCAACCGCCTGCGCGTTGCGCTGACCGGCCTGACCATCGCTGAAGGTTTCCGCGATGAAGGCAAGGACGTGCTGTTCTTCGTCGACAACATCTACCGCTACACACTGGCCGGTACCGAAGTTTCCGCGCTGCTGGGCCGTATGCCTTCCGCCGTGGGTTACCAGCCAACGCTGGCTTCGGAAATGGGCCAGCTGCAAGAACGTATCACATCGACAAAAACCGGTTCGATCACATCGATCCAGGCCGTCTACGTTCCTGCGGATGACTTGACCGACCCGTCGCCTGCAACTACGTTTGCTCACTTGGATTCCACCGTTGTGTTGTCGCGTGATATCGCCTCGCTGGGTATCTACCCCGCGGTTGATCCGCTCGATTCGACATCGCGCCAGCTGGATCCGCAAGTGGTCGGCCAGGAGCACTACGAAACTGCCCGCGCTGTGCAAGGTACTTTGCAGCGCTACAAGGAATTGCGCGACATTATCGCGATTCTGGGCATGGACGAACTGGCTCCGGAAGACAAGCTGCTGGTCGCGCGTGCACGTAAGATGCAGCGTTTCCTGTCGCAGCCTTTCCACGTTGCTGAAGTGTTTACCGGTTCGCCAGGTAAATACGTTTCGCTGAAGGATACGATCAAGGGCTTCAAGATGATCGCCAGCGGCGAACTCGATCACCTGCCGGAACAAGCGTTCTACATGGTCGGCACGATCGAAGAAGCAATCGAAAAGGCCAAGAAGATCGGCTAACCGGTAAGCGCCGGAGCGGCCGCAGCTGAGCGGCTCCGGCGCTTCCCGTTAGTGACTTCATGGACAACAAAGGGTTTAAGATGGCAAACACTATTCACGTAGACGTTGTTTCCGCGGAAGAGATGATCTTCTCCGGCGAAGCCGAATTCGTCGCGTTGCCGGGAGAGTCGGGCGAGCTGGGGATTTATCCTCGTCACACCCCGCTGATCACGCGCATCAAGCCGGGCGCGGTGCGGATCAAGGTGGCAGGCCAGGCGCAGGACGAGTTCGTGTTCGTTGCCGGCGGTTTGCTGGAAGTGCAGCCGAATCACGTTACCGTTCTGGCTGACACGGCCATCCGCGGCGCCGACCTGGACGAAGCGAAGGCTAGCGAAGCCAAGCGCCGTGCCGAAGAAGCGTTGACCAATAAAGAATCCCTGATCGATTACGCAAAAGCACAGTCCGAGTTGTCGGCAGCGATTGCGCAACTGGCAGCGATTGCGAAATTGCGTCAAAAAGGACGTTGATCCGGTAATGCGCCGTTAATTCGGATGGCAACCAGAAAAAGCAGCTTCGGCTGCTTTTTTGTTGTCCGGCGCGACAATCTTTATCATTTGTCATCGAGTTTTTAATGACGCCGCCGCTGATCTTCCACTAAGATGGATGAAAAGCGCAGGTACTTGCTGCGCGCATAAATGGAGAAGACAAATGAAAATCCGGCTGCTGCATTTCCTGACCGTCGCTCTATTGGCAATCGGCCTGTGCGCCTGCGAGAAACCGGCCGACACGGCTCCCACTCCCAAAGTTTACCGGGTCGGCATGAACGCGGCATTCGCCCCGTTCGGCTCGATAGACACCAGCGGCAAGATCGTCGGCTTCGACGCCGACATCATGCAGGCGGTGGCAGACCAGGCCGGCATCAAGATCGTCTGGGTGAATACGCCATGGGAAGGGATTTTTTCCACCCTGGCCAACGCCGACATCGACATCATCGCCTCCGGCGTCACGATTACCGACGAGCGCAAGCAGAGCATGCTGTTTTCCGATCCGTATTTCGAGGCCAAGCAGGTGATCCTGGTGGCGCCCGGCAAACAGATCAGCAACCCGGACGACCTGAAGCAGGCGAACCGGGTCGGCGTCACAGCCGGCACCAGCGCCGACACCATCATGCAGAAAATGCTTGGCAAGAACAGCAACGCCCTGGTGCGTTTCGAAAGCCTGCCGCTGCTGCTGAACGAAGTGGATAACGGCGGCGTCGACGCCGCGGTGGGCGACAACGGCGCGGTGGAGAACCACCTGAAATTCAACAAGGACAAGGGCTTCAAGCTGATCGAGAGCGACAAGTTCGAGAAAGAATACTATGGCATCGCGGTAAGGCCGGCCGATACCGCCCTGATGGCCAAGATCAACGGCGCGCTGAAAGTCCTGCACAGCAACGGCAGCTACGACAAGATCTACGCCAGCTATTTCTCCAAGTAGCCTGGGGCAGGGCGGGCGCGCAGCCCGCCTTGCGCTCGCTGGCAGAACAGCGGGTTCTCGCGGTAATATCACGGAAAGATTCTCAACCGAGCTCACGAGGATTTCCCTTACGCCGACAAGCAGATATCCGAACCCATGCCAACCACATCCGCTCCTGTGTCGAACCCAGCCAACCCGATCATCGCCATCGTCGGCCTTTCCTCCAAACCGGAGCGGCCAAGCTATGGCGTAGCCCGCTACATGCAGGAACGCGGCTACCGGATCATCCCGGTCAATCCCATGCATGTTGGCGCTCACATCCTCGGCGAGCCTTGCTACGCTAACCTGTACGACGCTGCAAAAGCACTGGCCGCGGACAAGCTGAAGATCGACATCGTCGACTGTTTCCGCAAGGCGGAAGATATTCCGCCTATCGTCGGCGAGGCGATCATGATCGATGCCCGCTGCGTCTGGATGCAGCTCGGCATCGTCAACGAAGCGGCGGCCGCCAAGGCGCGCGCCAACGGCATCCAGGTAGAGATGGACAGCTGCATCAAGATCGAACATGCGCTGGGAAACCTGCACGGCGTCCTGTAGCAGCAACGGCAATACCATCCCGGCAAAGGGATATCGGAGAGAACGATGAAAGCATGCAAGCAGTTCCGCGCCGGCAAGCAGACCAAGATCAAGGATGCCGACGCTGAGCAGAAACCGCTTTCCAGCGGCGACAAGGCCAAGGACCGCGACCAGGTAGCCGCATTGGCGGCGGAAATCGCCGTGCTGCAGGAAATGCTGTACGCAGCGCAGGAGCACAAGGTGCTGGTGGTGCTGCAAGGCATCGACACCAGCGGCAAGGACGGCACCGTAAAAGGGGTGTTCAACCTGATCAATCCGCAGGGCATCCAGATTGCCAACTTCAAGGCTCCCAGCACCATCGAGCGCGCCCACGACTACCTGTGGCGGGTGCATCAGCTGGTGCCGCGGCAGGGCGAGATCGTGGTCTTCAACCGCAGCCACTACGAAGACGTGCTGGTCACCCGCGTGCACGACTGGATCGACGAGGAGGAATGCGAACGCCGCTATGCCCAGATCCGCGATTTTGAAAGGATGCTGGCGGAAACCGGCACTACCATCATCAAGTGCCTGTTGCATATTTCCAAAGACGAGCAGCGCAGCCGCCTGCAGGAACGCATCGACGATCCGGCCAAGCATTGGAAATTCGACATGCAGGACCTGGAAGAGCGCAAAAGCTGGGACAAATACCAGGTACTGTTCGGCAAGGCGATCGATGCGACCGATGCCGAGCACGCGCCCTGGTATGTGATCCCGGCCAATTCCAAGACGCACCGCAACCTGGCGATCGCCAGCATCCTGCTGGAAACCCTGACCGACCTGAAGCTGAAGCCGCCGCCGGCCAAACCTGAATTAAAAGGCTTGAAGATAGAATGAATTCGGCAGCAGCAACTACTATAATTGCTTGCTGTTAAGCAAAAATGATATAAACAGTTTGATCCGTGACGTTAGAAAAAATCAAGGAGACATAACGTGCGCCGCTGGTTGCCGGAACTGATCGCATTACCGCTCTTGCCATGGCTGCTCATACAGGGCCGTCGCACGCGCCGTATCACGCCACGCTTGCCGGAAGCGATGGGACCGACCATCGGCCAGGCCCAGATCGCGGGCAGCACGGAGCCGCCGCAGCGGCCGCTGGCGTTGCTGACGATCGGCGAGTCGCCGGTGGCTGGGGTCGGCGTCGCCACCCATTACGAAGCGATCACCGGCCAGTTTGCCGCTGCGCTGGCGATGCGCCTGCAGCGCACCGTGACCTGGCAGGCGGTCGGCGAAAACGGCGCCACCTTGAGCGACGCCGTCAAGACCATGCTGCCCCAGGTGGCCTCGCAAAAGGTGGATATCGTGCTGATCGCCTTCGGCGTCAACGACACCACCGCGTTCCGCTCCTGCCGCCGCTACCGGGCCGAGCTGCTGCAGCTGATGCGCGACTTGCAGGCGCACCTGGATCCGCGCCTGATCGTGATTTCCGGGATTCCGCCCATCCACGCTTTCCCGGCGCTGCCGGAACCCCTGCGTTATGTGCTTGGCCTGAAAGCCAAGGCGCTGGATGAAACGGTGGAACAGCTGATTGCCGAGCTGCCGGCAGACCTCGGCCACCTGCGGGTAACGCGGGTGCCTATCCTGATCGACATCAACGACCGTGCCTTGATGGCGTCCGACGGTTATCATCCGTCCGCCAGCGGCGTCTCCCTGTGGGCGCGCCAGCTGGCGACCGCTGTTGCGGCCCATCTGAAATCGATCAAGAAGAGCAAGCTGGCCGCACAGCAGGCCGCCAGCAAGCAGGGCTGAGCCGGCGGCTTACTTGAGCCACTGGTTGAGCACCCGGTCGTAGTCGCCGGTCGCTTTCAGCTGGTGCATCCAGGTGTCGACAAATTCCTTGAACGGCACATCGCCGCGCGGCAGCATGAAGGCTTTTTCCGAGAACTGCAGCGGCTGGTCCGGACGGATCGCGCATAGCTGCGGATGCAGCTTGGCCTGCCACAGGGTTTCGCTGGCGTCGGTCACCATCACGTCGGCCTTGCCCTGCACGATCTGGTCAAAGATGGTGACATTGTCCGGATGCAGGATCAGCTGCGCCTGTTTGTAGTTGGCGCGGGCGAAACGCTCATTGGTGCCGCCCGGGTTGACGATGGCGCGCGTGGCCGGCTGGTCGATCGCCGCCAGCGACTGGAATTTGGCGGCGTCGGCGCAGCGCGCGATCGCCGCCTTGCCATCGACCATGTGCGGGGCTGAAAACGAGACTTTCTTTTGTCGTTCGAGCGTCACCGATACGCCGCCCATGGCGATATCGCATTTCTCCAGGAAATCGCTGGTCAGGTTGGTCCAGCTGGTCTTGACGAAACGCGCTTCGACTCCGAGCGCCTTGGCCAGCGAGCGCGCCAGGTCGACATCGATGCCCTCGAAGCTGTTGTCGCTCTTGAAAAACGTGAACGGCTTGTAGTCGCCGGTCATGCACACCCGCAGGCTGCCGGATTTGACGACGTCGTCAAGGCGCGACGGCGCGCTTTGGGCGGAGGCTGAGCCGGCCATTGCGGCTGATGCCAGCACCAGCGTGAAAATCAACTTCTTCATGCGATCTCCTTGGTCAACAATCATTTCCAGTGGGTTTTTATAATGGCCGCCAACTTGTCAAAAGCCGGCGCGATCTGTTCATTCGGCACGCAGGCATAACCCAGCAGCAAGCCCTGGTGCCTGGCGCCGGCGTTCATGAAATAGCGCGAGAGCGGCCGCGCCACGATTCCCTCGGCGCGCGCGGCGCGGCTGATGGCCAGGTCGTCGCATTGCGGCGGCAAGCCCAGCGCCAGGTGCAGGCCGGCTTCGCCGCCGGTGAGCGTGATGCGGTCGCCGAAATGGCGTTCGATCGCAGCCTGCAGCAGGTGCAGGCGCTCCGCATACAAGACCCGCATGCGCCGGATGTGCGAAGCAAAATGGCCTTCGGTCATGAAATCGGCCATGATCGCCTGCATGAAAACCTGGCTGCCTCGATACAGCTCGGAGACGCCGGTCGCGAACGCCGCCGCCAGCGATTCCGGCACCACCATGAAACCGATGCGCAGGCTGGGAAACATGGTTTTGCTGAAGGTGCCCATGTACAGCACGCGGTCGTCGGTATCCATGCCTTGCAAGGACGCCAGCGGCCGGCTGCCATAGCGGAATTCGCTATCGTAGTCGTCCTCGATGATCCAGACCTTGCGGGTGGCCGCATATTCCAGCAGCATGCGCCGCCGCGACAGGCTCATCACCATGCCCAGCGGATACTGGTGCGACGGCGTGGCGCAGATGAAGCGCGGCGGCTGGCGCAGGTTGGCCAGGCGCATGCGCATGCCTTCGGCGTCGACCGGGATCGCCACCGGCTTGATGCCGAGCGAGTTGAGCACGCTGCGTGTGCCCCAGTAGCACGGATCTTCGACCCAGGCGCTGTCGCCATGCTCGCCCAGCAGCTTGACCACGATGTCGAGCGATTGGTGGATGCCGGTGGTGATGATCACCTGGCTGGCGTTGCAGTTGACCGACCGCGCGATGCGCAGGTATTCGGCGACCGCTTCGCGCAGCGGCAGGTAGCCGCCGGCGTCGCCATAGGTCAGCAGCTCGGCGCGCGAACGGCGCCAGTGCTTGTTTTGCAGGCGGCTCCAGATCTTGTTCGGGAACAGGGTGACGTCCGGCACGCCCGGCATGAACGCGCCCCATTGCAAATCGCTGACGCCGGCTTGCTGGATCAGCGCCGCGCCGTGGGCCGACAGCTCCGACTGGCCGCTGGGGTCGGTCAGCGGCGGCGTGTTCAGGCGCACCTCGGGAATCTGGTCGGGCGTGGTGTCGGCGATGAAGGTGCCGGAGCCGGCGCGGGTTTCCAGGTAACCCTCGGCGATCAATTGTTCGTAGGCATAGGTCACGGTATTGCGCGATATGGCCAGCTCGCGCGCCAGGTCGCGCGAAGACGGCAGTTGCCAGCCGGATGGCAGCAGCTGCGACAGGATGGCTTCGCGGATGGCCTGGTAGATCTGTCGGTTGAGCGGTGCGCCCGCACCCTTGGCCGTCTTGGCGCCGTTGCCGCCTTCGGCGCCGCGTTCCATGCGCATCAGCAAAAAATCGGTGAGCGAGGCGATGCGCAAAGTGGCTCCATTAGAAAACTGAAAGTGGCACTATATTATAGATCCAGCCCGGCCTTAGTATGCATCAAAGCTAGTACAAAAAACGCATATCGATCCCAGGAGCCAAGATGAAAAACGACGGATACCACGCAGCCGCTGCAGCGGCAACCACCAACGCTGCGCTGCATCAACGGAAAAATGCTGCTACCCCGCGCGGTGTCGGCGTCATGTGCGATTTCTACGCCTCGCACGCCTTGAATGCCGAAATCTGGGATGTGGAGAACCGCCGCTTCATCGATTTCGCGGCCGGCATCGCCGTCCTCAACACCGGCCATCGCCATCCGAAGCTGGTGGCGGCGATCCAGGAACAGCTCGGCAAATTCACCCATACCGCCTATCAGATCGTGCCTTACGCCAGTTATGTCGAACTGGCCGAGCGCATCAACGCCATCACGCCTGGCGGCCATGCCAAAAAAACCACCTTCTTCTCGACCGGCGCCGAAGCGGTGGAGAACGCCGTCAAGATCGCCCGCGCCGCCACCGGCCGCAGCGCCGTGATCGCGTTCAGCGGCGCGTTCCACGGCCGCACCATGATGGGCATGGCGCTGACCGGCAAAGTGGTGCCGTACAAGGTCGGTTTCGGCCCGTTCCCGGCCGAGGTCTACCACGTGCCGTTCCCGATGGAACTGCATGGCGTCAGCGTGGAAAGTTCGCTGGCCGCACTGCAGGCGCTGTTCAAGGCCGACGTCGATCCCAAGCGCGTCGCCGCGATCATCCTGGAACCGGTGCAAGGCGAGGGCGGTTTCTACGCTGCGCCGCCGGCCCTGATGCAGGCGCTGCGCGCCTTGTGCGACGAGCACGGCATCCTGCTGGTGGTCGATGAAGTGCAGACCGGTTTTGCCCGCACCGGCAAGCTGTTCGCGGTGGAGCATTCCGGCGTGATCCCGGACCTGATGACGATGGCCAAGAGCCTGGCCGGCGGCATGCCGCTGTCGGCGGTGTGCGGCCGCGCCGAAATCATGGATGCAGCCGCGCCCGGCGGCCTGGGCGGCACTTACGCCGGCAATCCGCTGGCGGTGGCTTCCGCGCTGGCCGTGCTGGACGTGATCGAAGAAGAAAAACTGGTGGAGCGCGCCAACCTGCTGGGCGCCAGGCTGAAACAGGTGCTGAAAGGCTTGCGCGCCGAGATCCCGCAGATTGCCGACATTCGCGGCCTGGGCGCGATGGTGGCGGTGGAATTCCTGCAGCCCGGCACGCGCTCTCCGGATGCCGAATTCACCAGGAAGGTCCAGGCCGAGGCGCTCAAAAACGGCTTGCTGTTGCTGAGCTGCGGGGTCTACAGTAATGCGATCCGCTTCTTGTTTCCGCTGACCATAGAGGATAACTTGATGGATGAGGCGCTGGCCATCCTGAGCTCCGCGATGCGTACGGTTGCCGCAGCTAGAACCTAGATTTGGCAGTTGACCGCTCATTTGAGTCTGAAAAGCCTTATGAACGCTGTTTATCTTTCGTTTAATGATGTTTACCCATTGGGTGAAAGCGCTACGGGCGCGATTGCACATTTTTCCGGTCCTCTGGCGTCGTTGCTCCTCCTAGTGGAATGGAGTCCACGTCGTCGTCGCGCCTAGCCAGAGAACCGGAAAAATGCACACTCGCACCCGTTCAACTATCAAATCTAGGTTGAAACTTGTTGGGAGAATGAGTTGAAGCAAGAAAATATCGCCACCCACTTGCCCTTGGTCTCCAAGGAAGTTGCCGATAAGCCAGGCGCGCCGGATGTCCTGGTGCAGTTTTCCGGTGTCAAGAAAACCTACGACGGCGAGAACCTGGTGGTCAAGGACCTCAACCTGGATATCCAGCGCGGCGAGTTCCTGACCTTGCTCGGGCCATCCGGTTCCGGCAAGACCACCTGCCTGATGATGCTGGCCGGTTTCGAGTTTCCCACCGGCGGCGAAATCCGCCTGGACGGCCAGCTGCTCAACAAGGTGCCGCCGCACAAACGCAACATCGGCATGGTGTTCCAGAACTACGCGCTGTTCCCGCACATGACCGTGGCGCAAAACGTCGCCTATCCGCTGCGGGTACGCAACATCAGCGGCAGCGAACGGATCGACAAGGTCAAGAAAGCGCTGGATATGGTGCAGATGGGTAAGTTCGGCGACCGTTATCCGGCCCAGCTGTCCGGCGGCCAGCAGCAGCGCATCGCGCTGGCGCGGGCGCTGGTGTTCGATCCCAAGCTGGTGCTGATGGACGAACCGCTGGGTGCGCTCGACAAGCAGCTGCGCGAGCACATGCAACTGGAACTGAAAGCCCTGCACAAGCGGCTCGGCGTGACGTTTGTCTACGTCACCCATGACCAGAGCGAAGCGTTGACCATGTCCGACCGCGTCGCCGTCTTCGACCAGGGCATCATCCAGCAGCTGGCGGTGGTCGACCGTCTCTACGAATATCCGGAAAACCAGTTCGTGGCCGGTTTCATCGGCGACAACAATCGTTTCAACGGCGTGCTGGCGGCCGGCGAAGGCGCCAACGGCACAGTGCGCTTGCCGCATGGCGGTTTGCTGAGCGGCCTCAACGCCAACGACGCCAGCGTCGGCCGGCAGGTGGTCGCCTGTATCCGGCCGGAACGGATCAAGCTGCTGCCGCTGGCGGATGCGCCGGAACAGGCTTTGCGCGTCAGCGTCAGCAGCCTGATCTATTTCGGCGATCACGTGCGCGTGCGTTGCGCCATCCCGCAGCAGGACGACTGTTTCGTCAAGCTTTCCCTGAACGATCCGGCGCTGGCCGGGTTGTACGAAGGCACAGAGGTTGCATTGGACGTAGATCCCAAGCACCTGCGCATTTTCATTTGAAAATTTTCCGCACTTGTTTTTTTAAATCCCGAGGAGACGTGATGAAGTCGATATTCAAACCTGTTCTTACCAGTGCTGTACTGGCGCTGGCCGCAGTAGGCATGGCGCAGGCGGCAGCCCTGACCGTGGTCAATTTCGGCGGCGCCAACGGCGCGGCGCAAAAAGTGGCCTACATCGATCCCTACGCCAAGGCTAGCGGCGACAAGATCACGGTAGTCGAATTCAACGGTGAGCTGGCCAAGGTCAAAGCCATGGTCGAAGCCAAGAAGGTCAGCTGGGATGTGGTGGAAGTGGATGCCGGCGATATCGGCCGCGCCTGCGAAGAAGGATTGCTGGAAAAGATCGACTTCAGCAAGATCGGCAGCAAGGCCGATTTCAGCCCCGCCGCCATCCATGAATGCGGTGTCGGCGCTTTCGTCTGGTCGACCGTGCTGGCCTACGATGCCGACAAGCTCAAGACCGCGCCGAAAACCTGGGCCGATTTCTGGGACACCAAGAAATTCCCCGGCAAGCGCGCCATGAAGAAGGGCGCGGAGTACACGCTGGAATTCGCGCTGATGGCGGACGGCGTGGCGCCGAAAGACGTGTACAAGCTGCTCGGGACCAAAGCCGGCGTCGACCGCGCCTTCAAGAAGCTGGATGAGCTCAAGCCGAATATCCAGTGGTGGGAAGCCGGCGCCCAGCCGCCGCAATTCCTGGTGGCGGGCGATGTCGTGATGTCGACCGCGTTCAACGGCCGTATCGATGCCGCGCAACGGGAAGGCAAGAACCTGAAGGTAAGCTGGATCGGCAGCATCTACACGCTGGATTTCTGGGTGATTCCAAAGGGCACGCCGAACAAGGCTGACGCCGAGAAATTCATCGCCTTCGCCAGCAAGCCGGATTCGCAAAAGGCTTACGCCAGCAATATCTCCTACGGTCCGGTGAACAACCAGGCGCTCAAGCTGCTCGATCCGAAAACGCTGGCTAACCTGCCGACCTCGCCGACCAACGCCAAGGACGCCTTGCAACTGAGCCTGTCGTTCTGGACCGACCATGGCGAAGAACTGGAGCAGCGTTTCACGGCCTGGGCCGCCAAGTAAGCAGACTGGCATGGCCGCAAGCCGTGTTGTCCACGGCTTGCGGCGGTTCTTTGCAATTCACCATCTAGCGTTCCCGGAACACCATGACTTCTATTGCATCTGCCGGCGTTGGTCCTGTGAGGACGCCGCCCGCATCACCGCAGCATTCCCAGCTCAAGCGCGAGTTGCGCCAGGCCCAGTTCCGCAAGCGCGCCGCCGCGCTGGCGCTGATCGCGCCGCTGGCGATTTTCCTGCTGCTCACTTTCCTGGTGCCGATCGCGATGCTGCTCAAGCGCGCTGTGGAAAATCCGGAAATCGCCGCCACGCTGCCGCACACCGTGGCCGCGCTGAGCAACTGGGATCGCAAGAGCGCGCCGCCGGACGCCGCCTATGCCGGCCTCGCCAGCGACCTGCTGCGCGCCAGGGAAGACAGTTCGGCCGGCTCGCTGGCGCGCCGCCTCAATTCGGAAATCTCGGGTGCCCGTTCGATCATCATGAAAACCGCGCGCGCCTTGCCTTTGCTGGATGCCGACGGCAAACCGCTGCCGCCGACGCAAATCAAGCAGGCGCTGATCGACATCGATGAACAATGGGGCCAGCTGCCTTACTGGCAGGCGATCGCCAAGAACGGCGCGCCGTATTCGCCGTACTACCTGCTGGCGGCGCTGGACCTGAAGCAGGACGCGTTCGGCCATATCGAAAAAGCCGATCCAAGCGCATCGGTGTACCAGAAGATTTTCGGCCGCACGTTCTGGATGGGACTGGTCGCCACGCTGGCTTGCCTGGTGCTCGGTTATCCGCTGGCGTACTGGCTGTCGACCATGTCGGAACGGCGCGCCAACCTGTTCATGATCCTGGTGCTGATCCCGTTCTGGACCTCGATCCTGGTGCGGGTCGCGGCCTGGATCGTATTGCTGCAGTCGGAAGGCCTGGTCAACAAGGCCTTGATGGCGACCGGCCTGACGCAGGCGCCGCTGGAACTGCTGTTCAACCGCATCGGCGTGTATATCGCCATGACCCACATCCTGCTGCCGTTCATGATCCTGCCGCTGTATAGCGTGATGAAGGCCATACCGCCGACCTACCTGCGCGCCGCGGTGTCGCTCGGCAGCCATCCGTTCGCCGCGTTCTGGCGCGTGTACGTGCCGCAAACCTATCCTGGCGCCGGCGCCGGCGCCTTGCTGGTGTTCATCCTGTCGGTCGGCTACTACATCACGCCGGCGCTGCTGGGCGGGCCGAATGAGCAGATGGTGAGTTATTACATCGCTTATTTCACCAACGTCACCATCAACTGGGGCATGGCGTGCGCGCTGGGCGCCTTGCTGTTTGCCGCGACGCTGGTGCTGTACGGCGTGTATCGCCGCTTTACCAAAAACGACGTGGCGATGGGATAAGAAATGAAACTGCTTCCACAATTTCCTCCTTACGTCTCGTTGGCCGAACGCGTCTGGTTTTTCTTTTCGCGCGGCTTCAACCTGCTGGTGCTGCTGTTCCTGCTGCTGCCGATCTTGGTGATCATTCCGCTGTCGTTCAGCGACAGCACCTTCCTGGTGTATCCCATCCACGGTTTTTCGATGCGCTGGTACCAGAACCTGGTGCATTCGGAAGAATGGGTCAGCGCCGCGAAAAACAGCTTCATCGTGGCGCCGTCGGCGACCGTGCTGGCGACCATGCTCGGCACCCTGGCGGCGGTTGGCCTGAACAAGGCAGATTTCCGCGGCAAGGGTTTGCTGATGGCGGTGCTGATCTCGCCGATGGTGGTGCCGGTGGTGGTGGTCGGCGTCGGCGTTTATCTGTTCTTTGCGCAGATCGGCTTGTCCGACAGTTATGCCGGCCTGATCCTGGCGCATGCGGCGCTTGGCGCGCCTTTCGTGGTGACCACGGTGCTGGCGACGCTGCAAGGTTTCAACCAGAACCTGGTGCGCGCCAGCCTCAGCCTGGGCGCCAATCCGCTTTCCACGTTTTTCCGGATTACCCTGCCGGTGATTGCGCCGGGCCTGATTTCCGGCGCCTTGTTTGCCTTCGCCACCTCGTTCGACGATGTGGTGGTAACCTTGTTTGTAGCCGGTCCCGGCCAGGCCACCTTGCCGCGCCAGATGTTCACCGGCATCAAGGAAAACATCAGCCCGACCATTGCCGCGCTGGCCACCATCCTGATCGTGTTTTCCACCTGCCTGCTGCTGGTGCTGGAATGGATACGCGGACGCAACAAGGCGCTCGCCAAATTCTAGTCCACAACCGCTTTTCTGCATGCATGCCGCAAGCCGGCGTGCGCGCCTGTTCACAGGAGTTATCCACATGATGCAATTAAAAGATCCTTCATTGTTCCGCCAGCAAGCCTATGTCAACGGCGAGTGGTGCGACGCCGACAACGGCGGCGCCCATCCGGTGACCAATCCGGCCACCGGCGAAACCATAGGCAGCGTGCCGCTGATGGGCGCCGCTGAAACAAGGCGCGCGATCGCCGCCGCCAACGAAGCCTGGCGCCAGTGGCGGCGCAAGACCGCCAAGGAGCGCAGCATCGTCTTGCGCAAATGGAACGACCTGATGCTGGCCAACCTGGACGACCTGGCGCTGATCATGACGGTCGAACAAGGCAAGCCGCTGGCCGAAGCCAAAGGTGAAATCGCCTACGCCGCATCGTTCATCGAATGGTTCGCGGAAGAAGGCAAGCGCGCCGGCGGCGATACCATTCCGTCGCCGTCGCCGAGTTCGCGGATCGTGGTGGTGAAAGAGCCGATCGGGGTTTGCGCGGCGATCACGCCATGGAATTTTCCGGCCGCGATGATCACCCGCAAAGCCGGTCCGGCGCTGGCCGCGGGTTGCACCATGGTGCTCAAGCCGGCCGAATCGACGCCGTTCTCGGCGCTGGCGCTGGCGGTGCTGGCCGAGCGTGCCGGCATCCCTGCCGGCGTGTTCAGCGTGGTGACCGGATCGGCCCGTGAAATCGGCGCGGAAATGACCAGCAACCCGGTGGTGCGCAAGCTCACCTTTACCGGTTCTACCGGGGTCGGCCGCTTGCTGATGGAGCAATGCGCGGCCACCATCAAGAAACTGTCGCTGGAGCTTGGCGGCAATGCGCCGTTCATCGTGTTCGACGACGCCGACCTGGATGCCGCCGTCGAAGGCGCAATGGCCTCCAAATACCGTAACGCCGGCCAGACCTGCGTCTGCGCCAACCGCCTGTATGTGCAGGATGGCATCTACGACGCCTTCGCCGCAAAACTGGTGGCCGCGGTGGCTAAGCTGAAGGTCGGCAACGGCCAGCAGGAGGGCGTTACGCAAGGTCCCCTGATTGACCAGAAGGCGGTCGCCAAGGTCGAGCAGCATATCGCCGACGCCGTGGCGAAAGGCGCGCGCATCCTGGCCGGCGGCAAGCGCCATGCGCTCGGCCAGAGTTTCTTCGAACCGACCGTGCTGGCCGATGTGACTTCCGACATGATGGTGGCGCGCGAAGAGACTTTCGGTCCGATGGCGCCGCTGTTCCGTTTCAAGAGCGACGACGAAGCGCTGGCGCTGGCCAACGACACCGAATTCGGCCTTGCCAGCTATTTCTATTCGCGCGATATCGGCCGCATCTGGCGTATCGCCGAGGGCCTGGAAAGCGGCATGGTCGGCATCAACACCGGCCTGATTTCAAATGAAGTGGCGCCGTTCGGCGGCGTCAAGCAATCGGGCCTGGGGCGCGAAGGGTCGAAATACGGGATCGAAGATTACCAGGTGATCAAGTACCTGTGCATGGGCGGGATCTGAGGTTCCCGGCGCGCCGCCTTGCATGCCTTTGCGCCGTGCCTTCCAGGCACGGCGTTTCGCAAAAATCCAACACTTTCCCGGCCGGCAGCCGCATTTTGAGGCTGGAATCTGGTAGCGCTAACACAAATAAATCGCCGTTGATATAATGTTGCTTCGCACCATGGCCCCGGTGCGCGCCTTTGACTGCCGCGCTTTCCTGCTGTTCGGCGGTTCCCTTTCCGGACGATCATCATGCTGTCTTTGCCCCTATTTGCCCTTGCTGTTGCCGCTTTCGGCATCGGTACGACGGAGTTCGTCATCATGGGCTTGCTGCCCGATGTCGCGCGCGACCTGGGGGTGACCATCCCGGCGGCGGGCATGCTGGTGACCGGTTACGCGCTGGGCGTGACGATAGGGGCGCCGATCGTGGCCATCGCTACCGCCAACATGCCGCGCCGGGCGGCGCTGCTGAGCCTGATCGGCCTGTTCATCATCGGCAACGTGCTGTGCGCCTTGTCGCCGAACTATACGGTGCTGATGCTGGCGCGGGTGGTGACCGCGTTTTGCCACGGCGCGTTTTTCGGCATCGGCTCGGTGGTGGCGGCCGGACTGGTGGCGCCGAACCGGCGCGCGCAGGCGATCGCCCTGATGTTTGCCGGCCTGACCCTGGCCAACGTGCTGGGCGTACCGTTCGGCACCGCGCTCGGGCAGCAGCTGGGCTGGCGCTCGACGTTCTGGGCGGTGACCGTGATCGGGGTGCTGGCGGCGATTGCGCTGGCGCTGTGGCTGCCGAAGAAAATCGAGATGCAAAAGACCAGCCTGCTGCAGGAATTCGCGGTGCTCAAGGACAAGCAGGTATTGATGGTGCTGGCGATCAGCGCGCTGGCCTCGGCCAGCCTGTTTTCGGTATTCACCTACATCACGCCGATCCTGGAAGACGTCACCGGACTGACGCCGCACGCCGTGACGCTGGTGCTGCTGGTGTTCGGCCTGGGCCTGACGGTGGGCAGCGCGCTCGGCGGCAAGCTGGCCGACTGGCGCCTGATGCAGTCGCTGATCGGGTTCCTGGTGGCGCTGGCGATCGTCCTGACGGTGTTCACCCTGACCATGCGCACGCCGCTGCCGGCGGTGATCACGATCTTTATCTGGGGCGTGCTGGCGTTTGCAATCGTGCCGCCGCTGCAGATGCTGGTGGTGGAACGCGCCAGCGCCGCCCCTAACCTGGCGTCGACCCTGAACCAGGGCGCTTTCAACCTCGGCAACGCGAGCGGCGCCTGGTTCGGCGGCATGGCGATCAGCGCCGGTTTCCAGCTGACCACCTTGCCTTACGTCGGCGTGGTGGTAGTGGTCGCGGCGCTGGGCTTGACCTTGTGGTCGGCTTCGATCGAGCGCAACAACGGCCTGGCGATGACTCCCAGCGAATAGGCAGCGGGGTTCACCAGGATTTCTTGCCCAGGATTTTCTCGCCCAGCGCGCTCAGCTGCGCCAAGGGATAGCGAGTCTTCTCCCATTCGCGCGGGTCGCCGGGAAAGGCGTAGCTGTCCGGCGGCGTCCGCTGCGCCCAGCTTGCCACTCGCCATTCGCGCAATCCGGCTTCTTCTTCGCGCGCCGGCGTAAACGCGATGTATTGCGCCAGGCGCACCTGGTCGGCTGAAGTGTTGGGGCGGATGCCGTGCGCCAGCAGGCTGTTGAAAATCAGCAGGTCGCCGGCCTGCATCGGTACGAACCGCACTTGCCAAGGCAGCGATTCCACATCCGGACGCCACGGGTTGCGATCCTTGGGCGCGGTCTTGCGCCACTCGGCGAAATGCGCGAATAGTTCAGGAATGCATTGGAACCCGCCGCTTTCCGGTGTCGTATCCGATAACGCCAGCACGCCCTGCACATTTACCGGCAGCGGCTCCAGCGAGGTGTCGGCATCCCAGTGGATGAAGCCGCCGAAGCGCCGCGCTCCCTGATTCGGCGTGTTCAGGTTGGCGCGGTCTATGGTTACCCACAGGTCTTCGCGGTCCCAGATGTCGACGAAAGCGTCGACCACGCGCGGCGTCTGGCGGTTGTCCCAGAATGTCTGGTGGTGGTAAGCCTCGACCATGCCGGAGCCGTTCAACTCTTTCATTTCATGGTCGCGCAGTTGCGCGCGGTTCCAGGTTTCCGGCGCATTGCGGTCCAGTTCCTGGAATTCCCACAGAAAATCGACCGTGCGCTGCACCTGCTCGGCGCTGACCGCTTGCTTGACGATGACGTAGCCATAGGTTTGCCAGTGCCGGAAATCGGCGGCCGACAATACCCGCAGCGGTAGGGTTTTCCGTATGTCGCGCAACTGCTCCTGGTCGGGATAGAGCACGGAAGGATTGCTGAGAGGTTGCTTGGCGGCAGCGTAAGGCTGGTTCATGGAGGTCTCCGGAATAGTATTGTCGGCTGGGACTGGTCTGCTTGCAGTTCGATTCTCTGCCGCCGGGCGCCAGCCGATTTCGCCGCAACTGCCGCTTATTGATACTATCCTGATGTAAACATTCTTCGGAAGGTCAGAATGCGACCGCAATATGAGCATCTCACCCTGTCTCCCGGCCATTCCTGGCAGCTGCTGTGGCGCGAATTGCCCGAGCTGCCGTTTCTCTGGCATTACCATCCCGAATTCGAGCTGACCCTGACCTTGAACGCGCGCGGCCAGCGTTATGTAGGTGACCATCTGGCCGATTTCGGCGACGGCGACCTGATATTGCTGGGGCCGAACCTGCCGCACACCTGGTCGGCCAGCGAGCGGATCGCACCCGCGCAGCAGATGCTGGCAGTGGTGGTCTGGTTTTCGCGCGACTGGCTGGTCCAGCTGCAAACCAGCTTGCCGGAACTTGCCGGCCTGCTGCAGCTAGGCAAGCGGGCCGACAGGGGATTGCAGTTTTCGGCAGAAATCGCGGCCCGCGTCAGGCCGCTCATGTTGCGCATGGAAAAACTGGCGCCGGCGCAGCGCCTGCCGATATTGCTGGAACTGCTGTTGTTGCTGGCGCAAGACGAACTGGCGCAGCCGCTGGCTTCGGTGGCTTCGGCCTCGATCGCGGTGGATACGCAGCGCCAGCGCATGGGAAGGGTGCTGGACTATATGCACGCCAATTTCAAGGCGGCGTTGCCGGTAGAGCTGCTGGCCGAGCGCGCGGCGTTGTCGGTGGGGGCTTTCCATCGTTTCTTCAAGCGTCACACGCAGTTGACGGTAACCGCCTACCTGGCCCAGCTGCGGATAGGCAGCGCTTGCCAGCAACTGATCCAGACCGACAAGGCGATAGGCGTGATTGCGCAGGAAGCGGGCTACCGCAACCTGGCCCATTTCAACCGCCAGTTCCGTGCGGCCAAGGGTGTCAGTCCACGCGAATTCAAGCAAAGATACAGATAGCAGCTATCTATGGCGAAGTGCAGGCTGCCGGAGATGAATAAGCTTGCTCAGCGGCGCGGCACGCCAGGCAGTACGCACAGCATTTCGTAAGCCAGGTTGGCGCCCAGCAGGGCGGTGGTGCCGACCGGATCGTAAGGCGGGGACACTTCGACCAGGTCGGCGCCGACGAGGTCCAGGCCCCAGGCGCCGCGGATGATTTCCAGCGCCTGCGGCACGGTCAGGCCAGCGATTTCCGGAGTGCCGGTGCCAGGCGCATAGGCCGGGTCGATGCCGTCGATGTCAAAGCTCAGGTAGACCGGGCCGCCGGCCACGCGCGCCCGCACTTCTTCCATCAGCGGCGCCAGCGATTTGTTCCAGCACTCTTCCACCTGCACCACCTTGAAACCCTGGTCGCGGCACCAGTCGAAATCTTCCGCGGTGTAGCCGGTGCCGCGCAAGCCGATCTGCACCACGCGCCGGCAATCCAGCAAGCCTTCTTCCACCGCGCGCCGGAACGGCGTGCCGTGCGCGATCTTTTCGCCGAACATGGTGTCGTTGACGTCGGCGTGGGCGTCGACGTGGATCAGGCCGATCTTGCCGTATTTGCGGTGCAGGGCGCGCAGGATCGGCAGCGCGATGGTGTGGTCGCCGCCCAGCGAAACCGGGCGGCAGCCGGAGGCGACGATGCTGTCGTAGGCAGTCTCGATCAGCCGGATCGAATCCAGCAGGTTGTAGGGATTGATCGCAACGTCGCCGAGATCGGCAATGCGCAGCGCATCGAAAGGCGCGGCGCGGGTCGCCATGTTGTAAGGCCGCAGCAGCACCGATTCGGTACGGATCTGGCGCGGGCCGAAGCGGGCGCCGGAACGGTTCGAGGTGCCGAGGTCGAACGGAACGCCGACAAAACAGGCATCCAGTTCCGCGCTGCTGGCGACGTGCGGCAAACGCATCATGGTGGCGATGCCGCCGAAACGCGGCATGTCGTTGCCGCCCAGCGGTTGATAGAGTGGGGTTTCCGACATGGTCGTCTCCGGGAAGGAATAGGGTATGAAACTCCAGCCACTCTAGCCGCAAATAACATTAGTAAAAATGTGTGTAATCGAATATTTACATTGATCCGGATAGATGTATGATCGACCTGGCCTCCTTATCCTTTACCTGGCATGCTCAACCAGTTATCCGACCTCGACCTGCGCCTGATCCGTGTATTCCTGTCGGTGCTGGACGCCGGCGGCATTTCCGCCGCGCAGACCGCCCTGAACGTCAGCCAGTCCACCATCAGCACCCAGCTGGCGACGCTGGAAACGCGGCTCGGTTTCCGTTTGTGCGAGCGCGGCCGGGCCGGATTCCGGCTGACGCCGCGCGGCGAGCAGTTTGCCCAGTCCAGCCGCCAGCTGCTGGAAAACATCGACCACTTTTGCCTGGACGCGCGCCAGATCGGCCGCAAGCTGGCCGGGCAGCTGCACCTGGGTTTGATCGGCCACGCCGCCATGAGCGCCAACGCGCGCCTGGGCCAGGCCATCGCCCGCTTTCGCGCACGGGATGAGGCGGTGACGCTGTCGCTGGCAGTGCTGGCTCCGGGGCAGCTGGAAGAAGAGGTGGTCAACGGCCGCCTTGACCTTGGCATCGGCTATTTCTGGCATCGTTTGCCGAGCCTAGAATACCTGCCCTTGTACACGGAACACCAGGTGGCGTACTGCGCCGCCGCGCACCCATTGTTCAAGCAGGCCGGGAAGCTGACGACCGCGGCCTTGGCGCAGCACGACTGGGTCTGGCGCAGTTATCCGCTGCCGGAGGCCGACGGCCCGGGCGGCGTATTTTCGCCGGCGCGCGTGACGGCGCTGGCCGACAACATGGAAGCGGTCGCGGTCCTGATCTTGTCGGGACAGCACCTCGGTTTCCTGCCCCAGCACTTTGCCGCGCCCCTGGTGCAGCAAGGATTGCTGGCGGCGCTCAACCCGGCGCTGCTGTCCTACGAGGTCACCTTGCACATGGCGGTGCGTCGCCAATCGAGCCGCGGCGAAGTGCTGCAAGCGTTCCTGGATGACATGGTGGCGGTGCACCGGCAGCCGGGCTAATCGCAGGCATATACATGGCATGCAAGGAACCGGTGTCGCGGCCGCCGGTTTGGATGAGATAATGGGGCGTTATTACACGCATCCAGATTGCCTCTCATGTCACAATTCGCTCCGCTCCAGAACGATACTTTCCTGCGCGCGCTGCTGCGCCAGCCGACCGACTACACGCCCCTGTGGCTGATGCGCCAGGCTGGCCGCTACCTGCCGGAGTATCGTAAAACCCGCAGCCGCGCCGGATCCTTCATGGGGCTGGCGACCAATCCCGATTACGCAACCGAAGTCACGCTGCAGCCGATCGACCGTTTCCCGCTGGACGCCGCGATCCTGTTCTCCGACATCCTCACGGTGCCGGACGCCATGGGCCTGGGCCTGTATTTCGCCGACGGCGAGGGCCCTAAGTTCTATCGCCCATTGCGCGATGAAAAAGACGTGATGGCGTTGCAAACGCCCGATCTCGGCAAGCTGGACTATGTTTTCAAGGCAGTCACGCAAATCCGCACCGAACTCAACGGCCGGGTGCCGCTGATCGGTTTTGCCGGCAGCCCGTGGACCCTGGCCTGCTACATGGTCGAGGGCGAGGGTTCGCGCGAATTCCATACCGTCAAGACCATGCTGTACAACCGCCCGGACCTGATGCACCACGTGCTGAGCACCAATGCGGCGGCGGTAGCGGCCTATCTGAATGCGCAAATCGACGCCGGCGCCCAGGCCGTGATGATTTTCGATTCCTGGGGCGGGGCGCTGGCGGATGGCGCTTACCAAGAGTTTTCGCTGAATTACATGCGCCAGGTGGTGTCCCAGCTGCAGCGCGAAAAGGACGGCGTGCCGATTCCTGCGATCGTATTTACCAAGGGCGGCGGCCTGTGGCTGGAACAGATTGCCGATATCGGCGCCGATGCCGTCGGCCTCGACTGGACCGTCAACCTGGCCGAGGCGCGGGCCCGCGTCGGCCAGCGCGTCGCTTTGCAGGGCAACCTCGATCCGGCAGTGCTGTTTGCCAATCCGGAACAGATCCGCAGCGAAGTCGAGCGCCTGCTGAACGCCTATGGCGCGCCGCAAGCCGGCAGCGGCCACGTGTTCAACCTGGGTCACGGCATTTCGCAATTCACGCCGCCGGAATCGGTTGCCGTCATGGTGGAAGCGGTCCATGAAATCAGCCGTAAATTGCGCGCATAGAAGTTTGCCGGCGCCACGCAATGGCTGCTACCTGCCGCAGCACGCTGTTACACAACGTCACGCATAACACATTCGCAAGCAATCCGGAGATTGGCGCGCGCTAGTTATGCACAAAATAAATCTGCTGCACCACGGAAATTATTTATATCTATATTTTTTATTTTCCACTTGAGTCTATTTTGTAAGCGATTGATTTTAAAGGATTTATTTTCTGCTTTTAGTTTAGGCAATTTATTGAAACCCGCATCAAATATGAGGCTGCAGCCTGTCAAGAGCAGGTTACCCACAAAGTTATCCACAGACATTGTGGATAATTTGAAAAGCGCTTATGAAACCGATGCTTAGGGCATTTCCTCATGTTTTACATTAAGTGAAATCTTAGAAATTAGGGTTTACGCTCAATTTCCCGCAGTTGACACCGGGATAATTTTTCCGGTGCGAAACTGGGTGGTGCTGCCTCAAAAAGTGACATGGTGGTGCATTGTGATGGATTTGAATGTGGACACGATTGTTACCTTGTTACTGTCCGGTTGTTACCTTTTTGTGCTTTGTTTTGGGGCGTCCCGAATTTAGTTATGCACATAATTTTGTTTCCGCAAGGCGATTTTTTAAGAATGGAAATTTTTTTGCTTTCTGGAATGATCAATTTAAGTCTTTGATTGTAAATAGTATTTTTATTGATGCTAGTTTGGGCAAGAGCCTGGACAGGCCGTAAACAGGCGCTTTCAGGTTGTTTACGCAACCTTGTCCACAAAGTTATCCACAGATCGTGTGGATATTTTTAAAAGCACTTATGAAACCGATAGTTAGCTTATTTCCTCGGGAATTACATTAAGTTCGTGAAACAAAGCATTCTCCAAATCGTCCTCGATACTCCCCTGGATAGCAGCTTCGACTATCGCTGGCAGGCCAGCGACGACAGCGAACCCACGCCGCAAATCGGGCAGCTGGTCCAGCTTTCTTTCGGCCGGCGCGAAGTGGTCGGCATGATTGTCGGCGCCAGCGCCGAGAGCGACGTTCCCGCCGAAAAATTGAAAAACGTGCAAGCGGTGCGCCACCAGTTGCCGCCGCTGTCGCCTCAATGGCTGGCCTTGTGCCGTTTTGCCGCCGACTACTATCAGCGGCCGCTGGGCGAAGTGGCGCTGCCCGGCTTGCCGAAAAACCTGCGCGCGCTGACCACGGTGGCGCTGGATCGCGGCTTGAAGAAATTGCAGCAAGGCGGCGCCGTGCACGACGCTACACCGATCGACGTGGCGCAGCTGAATCCGGCACAGCAGCAGGCTGCCGACGCGATTGCCGGCGCCACCGGCTTTGCGCCGACGCTGCTGTACGGCGTCACCGGCAGCGGCAAGACCGAAGTCTACCTGCAGGCTGCGGCGCAGATCCTGGCGCACAGCGACAGCGGCGCGGACAACCTGTCGCAGATCCTGATCCTGGTGCCGGAAATTAATCTGACGCCGCAACTGGAGGGGAACATCCGCGCCCGTTTCCCCGGCGTGATGGTGGCGACCCTGCACAGCGGCCTGGCGGAAGGCGAGCGCATGCGCCATTGGCTGGCGGCGCACCTGGGACAGGCGCGGATCATCCTCGGCACGCGGCTGGCGGTGCTGGCTTCCTTGCCGCACCTGAAGCTGATCGTGATCGACGAAGAGCACGATCCGTCCTACAAACAACAAGAGGGATTGCGCTATTCGGCGCGCGACCTGGCCGTGTGGCGCGCCCACCAGCTGGGGATTCCGATCGTGCTGGGCTCGGCCACGCCGTCGCTGGAAACCTGGCAGCACACCCAATCCGGACGCTACCGGAAGCTGGAACTGCGCGAGCGCGCCGTCAAGGACGCGGTGTTGCCGCTGGTGCGCCGGATCGACATGGAGCGCGACAAACCCAGTGAAGGATTGACCTCGACCCTGGTCAGCGCCCTCAAGCAAAGGCTGGAGCGCGGCGAGCAGTCGCTGCTGTTCCTGAACCGGCGCGGCTACGCTCCGGTGATCGCTTGCGACGCCTGCGGCTGGGTCAGCAACTGCACCCGTTGCACGTCTTTCATGGTGCTGCACAAACCCGAGCACCGGCTGCGTTGCCATCATTGCAGCCTGGAGCTGAGGATCCCGAAATCCTGTCCAACCTGCGGCAACGTCGACCTGCAGCCGCTGGGACGCGGCACGCAACGGCTGGAAGAGGGACTGCAAACGATGTTTCCAGAGGCGCGGGTGCTGCGCATCGATGCCGACTCGACGCGCCGTAAAGGCAGCGCGCAGGCTGCTTTCGACAGCGTGCACCGGGGCGAAGTGGATATCCTGATCGGCACCCAGATGGTCGCCAAGGGGCATGACTTCAAGAACCTGACCCTGGTCGGCATCCTGAATCCCGATACGGCGCTGTTTTCCCACGACTATCGCGCCAGCGAGCGCCTGTTTGCGCAACTGATGCAGGTGGCTGGGCGCGCCGGCCGCGCGGCGCAAAAAGAGGGCGGCAGCGCCAGCGAGGTGCTGATCCAGACGCGTTATCCGCAGCATCCTTTGTACGCAGCGGTGATCGCCCACGACTACGATAGTTTCGCCAGCTCGCTGCTGGAGGAGCGCGCGCAAGCCTGCCTGCCGCCCTACATCTACCAAGCCTTGCTGAGGGCTGAAGCGAAGGAGCTGGAAACCGCGATCGAATTCCTGCAGCAGGCGGCCAATTGCATCGAGCACGGCGGCATCACCATGCATGATCCGATCCCGATGACCATGACCCGGGTCGCCAATGTCGACCGCGCGCAATTGCTGATCGAATGCCCGTCGCGCCCGGGTTTGCAGGCGTTCCTGACGGACTGGATGGTCGAGTTGCGGCAGATCAGGACACGCGCCAAATGGTCGCTGGAAGTCGACCCGGTAGATATCTGACCGGCCGGGCTAGTGTCTTTGCTCGGGCACCGAGCGGGAGAAAATCCGCACCACGGAATCCATGTGCGCCCGCATGGCGCGCCGCGCCGCCACTGCATCGCGCGCCTGCAGCGCCTCCATGATGAGCTGGTGTTCATGTTCCGAACGGTTCGGCATGTCTTTCGAGCTGTACAGCGTTTGCAGGCGCTGGAACATCATGCCGTATTTGCGTCCCAGCAGGTGGCTGATCAGCAGCAGGTAAGCCGGGTTGCCGCTGGCCTCGGCGATGCGGATATGGAACAAGCGGTCGCCGGGATGGGTATGCGAGCCGCTGCGGTTATCCTCGACATTGCGCGCATACGCCTCGGCGATATTGCGCAGCTGTTCATCGCTGGCGTTGACCGCGGCCAGCGCCGCCGTCTCGGGCTCCACCAGGCGCCGCGCCTGCAGCAGCTTGAACGGCGGGATTTCGTCATCCAGCCCCAGGTTGATTTCCAGGTCCAGTTCCGGATCGATTTCCCAGCCGCTGCGATGCGCTGCCTGCTGCAAGGCCGGCGCCTGGCTGCCGTTATTGCGCGCGGTTTCGTCTTCATTGCGCGGCAACACCATCACGCCGTTGCCGACGCGGACGCTGACGATGCCGATCACTTCCAGCGCGATCAGGGCTTCGCGCACCGAAGTGCGGCTGACGCCGAACTGCTTGGCCAGTTCGCGTTCGGGCGGCAGGTTGTCGCCGGGACCGTATTCGCCGCGGTCGATCATGTCGCGCAGCTGGTCGGCGATTTGCTGGTACAGGCGACGGTTATGTATGACTTGTATGGGCATGGCAGTAAGGAAAGGGATTTTTCGTATTGTGCCACGGTGCGATAGCTGCGAGCCTAGGCAAATGGCGCTGGCGTTCGTCCGGTCTTCAATAAATGGCGAGGGCGGGTTGCCGGTCCGGTTGCCTGCGGAATTTTTGCTGTGCTAGTATTGGTCCAGCCAATAAACCTATTCAGTATAAAATATTAACCCGAGTAAATCCAGAAAATCGGAGGCGGCCGCATGAGATTGCAAGGAAAACGCATTTTGGTGACTGCCGCCGGCCATCCGCTCCGGGCGGTGCCACTCGATGTCACCGACGCCGCCGCGATGGCTGCGCTGCCACTCGGCACTCTATCTATCTAGTTAGCGAGCATCGACACTATGCGTTACTGCCTGGCGCTGGACCTGAAGAACGATCCCGACCTGATCGGCCGTTATGAAACGCTGCATCGCCGTATCTGGCCCGAGATCGCGGTCCATTTGCGCCTGCACGGCGTGCTGGGCATGGAAATCTATCGCCTTGGCACGCGCCTGGTGATGCTGATGGAAACCGACGACGCGGTTTACAGCCCGGAGCGCATGGCCGACGCCGCGCGCGCCAATCCCAAGGTGCAGGAATGGGAAACCCTGATGTGGGAGTTCCAGGCGGCCACCCCGTGGACGCCTGCCGGAGAAAAATGGATGGCGATGACGCAGATTTTTGACCTCAAGCTGCAGCCCTGAACTGCCTCAGGTTTCCTCTCCCTCATCGCTATTCTCGCCATCTGTGCGAAACCAGTCGCCGCATCCCGGCGGCTGGACGATGTCGCCGCTCACCGCGGCGCAGTAGCGGCCCAGCGCAATGTCGCTATCCAGGCCCAGTTTCTTCATCGCCGACGCTTTTTGCAAGCTGACCGTTTTCACGCTCTTGCTCAGGCGCTGGGCGATATCGCGCAAGCTGTTGCCAGCCACATACAGGCGCAGCACCTCGGTTTCGCGCGGGCTCGGGATGCGGTGGCCATTGATGCCGTTCTGCAACAGGGCCTGGAACGACGGCCCTACATAAGGCGAACCGTTGCCCAGGTGGCGAATGGTCTTGCCCAGTTCCGGGATTTCATCGCTTTTGTGCAGCAAGCCGTTCGCGCCGCTATTGACGATCTGGTACAGCACTACCGGGAACGCATTCATGGTCAGCACCACCAGCCAGGTTTGCGGATGGTGGCGCCGGATGTAGGACAGCAGGTGCAAACCGTCGCTGACGCGCACCATCGGCATCGAAAATTCGGTGATGACCAGGTCGCAAGGCGTCGATTCCAGGCACCTGACCAGCGCATCCGAACTGGTCACGCTGGCCACGACGCGGCAATCCGGCACATGGTTGAGATAATTGCGCACCCCTGCGGTAAATACGGGGTGGTCGTCCGCCAGAACAATCTTCACATTGATTACTCCACAGAAAATTACAGACAGGATCGGAGCCGGCCCGGAAAAATCTCGAAACTTGCCAGCGCGGTTTGCAGCGGAATCGATTTTAGTTATTCCATTGTTACCTTGTTTATTAGACTACGAAATTAAGAGGTTTACTTATATATTTATTAATATCTAAACTCGATACTTCCTATTCAATAACGATAAGTAGAGACCTATAAAGAGGACGCCAAGGCGGCCGCCGACGTAGACATCAATCACCAGCCGTGGAGAGACAATTTCATGATCAGGATCATCCTGGCCGACGACCAGCCGGCCACCATTTCCGGAACGCGCGAATATATCGGGCAGATGCCGGGCTTTACCGTAGTGGCTGCAGTCTCGTCGACGGCAGAACTGTCGGAACGATTGCGAGATACGCCATGCGACCTGCTGGTCACGGAGTTTTCATTGCCGATGAATCGCATCGGCCGCGGCTGCGCGTTGTTCAGCCAGCTGAAACACGATTACCCGTCGCTGGAGCTGATCGTGCTGACGATGATCGACATACCGGCGGTGCTGTACCAGATCGTCCATTGCGGCGTGAAAGGGCTGGTGCACAAGAGCGACGAGATCAGCGAGCTCGGCCGCGCCATGCTGGAGGGTTCGCATGCGGCGCCGTATATCGCCAAGTCAGCGCTGCGCATGCTGAAAAAGGGACCTAACGGCAGGCCGCCGACTAGGCGCGAAGCGGAAGTGCTGAAGATGTACGTGGTCGGCAACAGCTTGCGGGAAATCGCCGACCGGCTTAACAAGAGCGTCAAGACCGTGGGTTTGCAAAAAGCATCGGCGATGAGAAAAATGGGCCTGCGCAACGACATCGAGCTGGGCAGGTATTCCTGCACGATGGGCAAGATCGGCCAGCCGCTGTGACGGATTTTTTTGGACGAATCGAGGCGCATTGGAGGCCTCATGCCGTCGAAGCCGTTATACTTGGTGGAATAGCCGGCAAGCCTGGCCGACAGAAAGCAAGCTCCATGAACGGTATCAAGCAAGAATCCAATTCCCCCAATCCGCAAGCGTCCAAGCACGAAATCCGACCCGGCCAGTCGATAGAGTTGCTCAAAGAGTTACATATCCTGACGCGTGACGGTAAATTGAACCAGGACAGCCGCCGCAAGCTCAAGCAGGTATATCATTTATATCAATTCATCGAGCCGCTGCTGCAGGAGATCCAGCAAGAACAGGGCGGGGTGCAGCTGGTCGACCATGGCGCTGGCAAATCGTACCTGGGATTTATCCTGTATGACCTGTTTTTCAAGACACTGACCGACGACTCGCACATTTTCGGCATCGAAACCCGTGAAGAGCTGGTCAAGAAATCGCAGGAACTGGCGCAGCGCCTGGAGTTTCCGGGCATGTCCTTCCTCAATTTGTCGGTGGCGGAATCGATAGGATCGACTTTGCTGCCCGGCCGCATCGACGTCGTCACAGCCTTGCATGCATGCAATACCGCGACGGACGATGCGATCGAATTTGGCTTGAAGAAACAAGCGCGTTTCATGGTGCTGGTGCCTTGCTGCCAGGCGGAAGTGGCTTCCGTGCTGAAGAAGAACAAGGGTAAATCGCTGGCGAAAGAAGCGCTGACTGAAATCTGGCGCCATCCGCTGCATACGCGCGAATTCGGCAGCCAGGTCACCAACGTGCTGCGCTGCCTGCAGCTGGAAGCACATGGTTATCAAGTCAGCGTCACGGAACTGGTTGGCTGGGAGCACTCGATGAAAAATGAACTGATCATTGCCAGCTACAAAGACCTGCCGCGCAAGCGGCCTACCGAGCGCCTGCAAGAAGTACTGCACACCCTGGGGCTGGAAGAAATGCAAGAACGTTTTTTCACTGCGCCCTGAACGACGCAACTTAATCAACAGCGAGATCCATCCTAATCATTTTGCAGCATTTGCCTGCCGCAAGCGGGCCGTCCACCATCGCACCACTTTACTTGAGGAGAGTGACATGAGTAAGACGAGTAGTTCACATGCCGTTAAAGAGTTCACCAAGGCCCCGCCGACGGAGGAAGGACTGACCGAGACCGTGCAGCACATTACGGCCGGCGTCGGTGAATTCAGTGTCCTCAGTCCCGCTGCGCGCGCAGCACTCGTCCTCAAGGTTACCGAGCAGTGGGAACAGGATTTCATTGTTAAATTCCATATTCCCTCGGATCGTGCGAAGGCCGGTGAAGAATATGCCGCCATCGAGCAGGGCGACAAATATCCGAGCTTGTCGGATTCAGTTCGCGAAGCCGTGTTGCAGCGCTTTGATGATCGCTACGGCGACGGCGGCCCGCGCTTATGGTCAGCATTGAACGGTAAATGAATTTGCGCCCTGTGAGCTTTCAGGGCGCGGCAAGCTGATTTTCCCGGCATGATGTTCATGTCCGAAAACCGCTAGACAGTGGTAAATATTGGCGCGATCATGGTCCGATGGAACTCGATCACGATACTTGCTACCGGGCGCTGGCCAGCCGCGACGCGCGCTTTGACGGGCGATTTTTCATCGGCGTCAAGACCACCGGCATCTACTGCCGCCCGATCTGCCCCGCGCGTACTGCCAAATCAGAAAACGTGCTGTTCTTTCCCACTGCCGCCGCCGCACAGGAAGCAGGTTTTCGTCCTTGCCTGCGGTGCCGCCCGGAAGCCGCGCCCGATTCCGGCGCCTGGCGCGGGGTTTCCAACAGCGGCGTATCCGATACCGTGACGCGTGCGCTGGCGCTGATCGAGATGGGAGCGCTGGATGACAATGGGATGGATGCGCTGGTCGAACGCCTGGGCGTCGGCGAGCGGCAATTGCGCCGCCTGTTTGCCCAGCACCTGGGCGCGTCGCCGGTGACGGTGGCGCAGACGCGCAGGGTGTTGCTGGCCAAGCAGCTGATCCACGAAACCCGCATGCCGATTACCGAAATCGCTTTCGCCGCCGGCTTTGGCAGCATCCGCCGTTTCAACGAAGTGTTCCTTGAGCTGTTCCAGCGCCCGCCAAGCGCATTGCGCCATGGCAGCCGGCCGGAGCAATCGGCGCAGGCCGGGGTAACGCTGCTGCTGCGTTATCGTCCGCCCTACGACTGGCCGGCCATGCTGGCGTTCCTGAGCGCGCGCGCCATCGTCGGCGTGGAACTGGTGGCCGACGGTTGTTACTACCGCAGCATCTGCCTCGACGGCGCGCATGGCACGATTGCCGTCCGGCCGGGCGACGGCAATGCCTTGCAAGCCACCATCCGTTTCCCGCGACTGTCGTCGTTATCCGCCATCATCGCCCGCTTGCGCAGGATGTTCGACCTGGCGGCCGATCCGGAAATCATCCGCCGGCAACTGTCGGCCGATCCCTTGATGGCCAGGCTGACCACCGCCCGGCCGGGCCTGCGCGTACCGGGCTGCTGGGACGGCTTCGAACAGGCGATGCGCGCAGTGCTGGGCCAGCAAATCACCGTGGCCGGCGCCATCAGGCTGGCCGGCAAGCTGGTGGCGCAGCATGGCGAAACGCTCAGCGATCCCAGCCCGGACCGGCCCGGATTGACCCACGTATTCCCGCAAGTGGCGCGCGTGGCGGCCGCCGACCTGGCGCCGCTGGGCATGCCGAAAACGCGTGCCGCAACCATGTCTGCGATTGCAGCAGCGCTGGTGGCCGACCCGCAGCTGCTGGATACGTGCGCCAGCCTGGAGCAGGCGGTGTTGAAATTGCGCGCGTTGCCGGGCATAGGCGACTGGACTGCGCACTACATGGCGCTCCGCCATCTGCGCGAGACCGATGCGTTTCCGGCGGCGGATGTCGCGTTGATGAATGCGGTTGCGCTGCATGAAGGCGTCCGGCCGAACGCAAAGGAACTTACCGCGCGGGCAGAAGCCTGGCGGCCATGGCGTGCTTACGCGGCACAGCATCTCTGGTCGTCGCTGGTCTGAGCGGGGAAAATTTCAGGTAATCAAACGCTGACGAGAGTTATCGTAAGTTGTTGATTATATTGGTGCGGCTGGCTGGAATCGAACCAGCGACCCTTGGCTTCGGAGGCCAATACTCTATCCACTGAGCTACAGCCGCATGAGAGGAACGGTGAAGAGGCATGAAGGATACCGTTTTTCTGGGCGCGCGTCCATGCAAAGCAACGTTTCGACGTTCCAAATAGTAATTATTGGGACTATAATCAAGGGTTTGGCGAGGGATCGTGCGCTGTTTGGGCGATTCGGACGGTTTTTTGGCGCCTATCCGGCTACGGCTTTGAAAATTGTACTGAGGGAATCATGAGCGACGCACATAACGAAGAACATCAATCCGCGATCAGGACACCTAAGCAGCTGATCGTTGCCATTGCAGCGGGCTTTCTGGTCCCCATCATCTGCATCGTATTGCTGGTGCAGTACGTCACTGCCGGCAAAAAGGTCGGCGCCGGTTCCGAGGGACAGACCCCGGAAGCGATTGCTGCCCGCATCAGCCCGGTAGCCGATGCCGGTTTCACCTTCAAGGATGTCAACGCGCCCAAACAATTGCTGTCAGGCGAAGAAGTCTTCAAGTCCACCTGCGCCGCATGCCACGCAGCCGGCGTAGCCGGTGCGCCCAAGGTCGGCGATGCCGGCGCCTGGGGACCGCGCCTGGCGGAAGGTTACGACAAGGTGGTCGGCTATGCGCTGCACGGCCTGCGGGCGATGCCGGCCAAGGGCGGTAATGCCGACCTGGACGATATCGAAGTTGCGCGCGCCGTGGTCTACATGGCCAACCAGTCCGGCGGCAAGTTCAAGGAACCGGAAGTGCCGGCTCCTGCTGCGCCAGCCGCTGCCGCCGATGCTTCGGCAAGCGCGGCGGCTTCTGCAGCAGCCAGCGCTGCGTCAGAGCCTGCGGCAAAATAATCCGGCATGACCGGTCGTAAAAAAAGCCAGTCATATCGACTGGCTTTTTTTTGCCCGGGAACTTGGGGCGAAGATCAATAGGCCCGTGCCTGCGGCTGGCCTTGTCCAGGATCGCGCTCGTAAGTGTAGAGTTCAACCCGGCGATTGATGGCACGGTTAGCCGCCGTGTCATTGGCGACCACCGGCTCTGTGGAGCCCAGGCCCTTCGTCAGGATACGGTTCGGCGCGACGCCGCGGCTGCTAAGGTAGCCGGCGACATTTTGCGCACGCTGGATCGACAGCGGATTGTTGATCGCATCCGTGCCTGTATTGTCGGTATGGCCGTAGACTTCCACCTGGGCGGCGGGATTCTGCACCAGCGTTGTCGCCAGCTGATCCAGGATCGGGCGCAGGGCCGGATTGATGTCAGCGCGTCCGGTAGCAAAGCCGGTATCGGCCGGAACATTGATCTTCAGGCGGTTATCCGCAGTCTGCGTGACCTGGACGTTAGTGCCGGCCGTTGCCCGTTCCATCGCCAGCTTCTGGTCTTGCTGGCGCTTGCCCCAGATATTGCCGCCAACCGCGCCGATCGCCGCGCCGATCGCCGCACCGGCAGCTGTCCGTCCGGCGCCGCCAGGGCCGGCAATGCCGCCCACCAGGCCGCCCAGCACAGCACCTGCGCCAGCGCCCATCGCAGTTCCTCTTTGGGTTTCCGACATGTCGGCACAGCCCGCGGTTGCCATTGAAACTGCGAGAACCAGGGCACCCAACTTGAATTTATTCATGGTCTTTCCTTTCTAAGGTTGAGACAGCGCCAGCAAAAAAACCGCAGCCTCCGGCTGGAGGCTACGGTTATTCATCATCTGTAGTTGTCTTGCTTTTCCTGCTGTTGACATAAGCGGCGCCGCCGATTGCAGCAAGCAGGGCAGCGCCGATAAGCAAAGGTTTGCGGCTACGGCGTTTGGACAGCCATGACGCGCCGGTCAGCAGCAAAGGCAGCATGGCAGGCAGGTTGCTGCCGCCCGGGTTGCCGCGATTGCTGAACACCGATGAAGCGATGCCGGTCATCCGGCCCAGTAAAATGGTCGCCAGCGATTTGCTGTTCAGATTGTTCCGCACGATATCGCGCGAGACCAGCATGTCGGCGCGGAAGGCCGCGCCTTCCTGCAGCAGCTTCTGCTTGCGCTCGGCGGTGGAAAGGCTGCTGTCCGGTCCTGGATATCTGCCCATGTCGGCTTCCGTGTTCAAAGTAAGGCGTCGCGATCTTTGCGCAGTTCGGCCATGGTGACGGGCAGGCCGAGCCGGCCCTGGCGCAATACGCTGCGCACATAAAAGCCGGTGCCGACCGTCACGATGGTGAAGAACGCCGCCAGGATCAGCAGTATTTTCCAGCCCAGGGCGTCCCATGCCAGCACCAGCAGCAGTCCGCTCCAGAAGGCCAGCGCGAACCACAAGGCGACAATGCCGAGCGCGCAGACCAGGAGCAGCTTGAACAGGTGCGAGCCGATCTCGGAAAACTCCAGCGCGGCCAGCTCGATGCGGCTGATTATCAGCGCAAACATGTTCTTGGCGGTGCCGACCAGCCCGGACACCAGACCCGGACTGCTTTGCTTGGGTTGTTGTGGGTTCATGCGCGCCTGACGGTTATGCTGCGGTTATTTACGGGAAATGGCCAGGCCGACAAGCAGGCCGATGCCGGCAGAAATGGCGATTGCGCGCCATGGATTTTCCTGGACATAGTCATCGGTGGTAGCGGCGATTTCCTTGCCTGCCTCGATTGCTGCAGCTTGCACGTCTTGTGCTTTAGACACGGCCGAATCAAGTAGTTCCAAACCCTTGTCGCGCAGGTCTTCGGCTTTCTCGCCGGTGGTGGCGGCAGCTTCGCGGAACAGTTCCTGCGCGTCTTCAACCATGCTGCGCAGGTCGCTGCGGGTTCTCAGAGTGGATCGGTGCATCGTGTGACTCCTTCATTCATGATTTTCAAGTATAGCCAGGCGCTCCTGCAAATGCTGCGGCCGGGCTAGCTTAGGCGTTCGATGATACAGGCTACTATCCTTGTCTGCCAACAAAGTGTCTTTCTGGCATTGAATGTGCACTGGATTGCCGCTCGGTGCCGCGGCAATCATTCCTTATTTCCTGTTGCGCAGTTCGGCGATCGCCTCGATATTGCCGATCTGGATGACAACCGGGCGCAGGGTGATGGTTGCCTGCGCCGGCCTCCATGCAAACAGCCATTCATGCTGAGATGCATCGCGCTTGCCTTTGCTGAAGGCGCTGCCCAGCGGGCTCGGCTGGCCGTAGCTGACGGCGGCGTCGATCCCGGCCCAGTTCGGCAGCAGGCGCTGCGCGGCGCGGTGGATCAGTTCGCCGAAATGCTCGGTGTCGTGGATCACCAGGCAGCAATCCGACGGTGCGAACGCGTTGAACAGGCCGGCGTCGTCGCTGCTGCTCATGCTCAAGGTCAGCAGTTGCGGCGTGGCGCGTTTTGCCGCGCCGTGCGCGTGATGGAGATTGCTGATTTGCAGGCTTTCCGCGGGCGGACGCAAACGGAATTCTCCGAGCGTCAAGGAACGTTCCAGCCATTGCCGCTCCGAATAGCGATAAAGCTTGGCAGGGCGTTGGTAATCTGCGCTTAACATGATGACTTGTCTTTATTCTTTGTGTAACGGACGCGAACCTCGCGCGTCCTGAAAATCTGCTGCTGCAGTACGGTGCTTAAAGGTGGAACTCGCCGTTGGCTTCCGGCTGGTACGTCACATCCAGGATACGCAGCTGCAAAGGACGGCCGCCCGGACCTTGCCAGGAAATCGACTGTCCCACCGACAGGCCGAGCAGGGCGCTGCCGACCGGCGCCAGGATCGATACCGCGTCGGGCGGGTTGGACGGGCTCGGGTAGGCCAGCGTCATGCCGTACTCGGTATTGCTGACCTCATCGATGAAACGCACCGCCGAATTCATGGTGATCACGCCCGGCGGCATATCTTCGGGAGCGACCACGGTGGCGCGGCCCAGTTCGTTTTGCAAGGCGTCGACGCCAGGCAGGTTGCGGCAAGCACTGGATGCCAGCAATTGTTCGATACGCTCCAGGTCGAAACTGGAAATGATGAGTGGCGGCTGAATATCCATGACTGTGCTGTCTCGTAGAAAGGGGGATAAGTGCGAACGCGGCGTGGTGGGATGTCTCACGGAGTCCTGCATTGCGTTCAGGCTGATGGCTCGATGGTAGGCGAGAAGCGCGCCGGAAGCAAGCCAGGCGCAATCCGTGCAGCCGCTACTCGTCCATCTGCTGTTCGGCCACCGAACGCAGCTGGAAACGGCCGTCGTCGTTGAACAGCCAGCTTTCCGCGAGCTCGACCTCGCCGCGATGCAGGAAGCGGCTGTCGGGTTTGGGGAACGGCGCGGCGCGGCGCAGCGCGGCCAGCGCCGTCGCCTCTGCATTGCGATCGCGGTTAGTGCGCAGGACGTCGGCGCGCAGCAGCTGGCCGTCGGCGTTCACGAAATATTTCAGCACGATCACGGCGCGCAGCAGCGCCTGCGGCCGGCCGACGTACACCTGGGTAGAGTTGACCGCGACAATGCGTTGCGCCAGCGCGCGCTTGTAGTCATCCAGCGTGGCGGCGGTCGATGTTGCGTTGGGGGTGGTGGCGGGCGGCGCCGGGGCTTCGGCCAGCTTGCCGGTGCAGGCGGCCAGCATGATCGCAGTCACGCTGTACAGGCTGATGCGGATCTTGGCATTCATCGCGATTCTTCTTATAGCTTGGGTTGACTAAACATTAACAAATGATGGCGGTGAATCCTGGACGCCATCTCGCAGCCGCCGATCATGATGTGGCTCCATGATGTTATGACAGTCGTGCTGTACCTGATGTTCCATTTCGGCAAACCGATTCAAACAAAAAATAATTGAGGCATTCGATACGCGCGGCGAAACGGCGCGAACCAAGTAAACAGGCGCTTGGCGGGCCGAAATCCAGTGCTGCGAAAAACTTTTCAAAACAAAATGCGACGAAGCGCTAGTAAATTTAAAAAAACCGTTGTACAATCTGCCCCCTTCAGGCGTAGTGACATACGCTAAGAAAGTTTGGCTGACTAAGTGTGCATTTTGGGTGCTTAGCTCAGTTGGTAGAGCGGCGCCCTTACAAGGCGTAGGTCGGGAGTTCGAGCCTCTCAGCACCCACCAAGTAGCCAGACGATCTTAATGAAGCAGCAGTTTAGGAGTGGTAGTTCAGTTGGTTAGAATACCGGCCTGTCACGCCGGGGGTCGCGGGTTCGAGTCCCGTCCACTCCGCCAAGAATACAAATGCCCGCGCAAGCGGGCGTTTTTATTTCAAGAACCGAATTCAAATAAAAGACGACCTTGGGTCGTCTTTTTTGTCTATCCATCAGAGCATCATCAAAAACGATCGCCTATGGTGCGGGTAATCGCGGTGCCCTCGGATTTCTGCAGCAGCAGCTTGCCATTGCGGATCACCAGCGTCTCGCTGCTTTTATCCCTGGTCTCGGCGATGCTGCCGATCGGGCCCAGCGCCATGCTGACGCTGGAAGAAACCTTCACCTCGGCGCTCTTGCGGTCCTTGCTGATCTCGATATGCTCAACGTTGACCTGGTAATTGGTCGAGACCCCGCCCAGCCGTCCGGCTTGCGCCAGCGATGCGAACATCTTGTTGTACCTGTCGCAGGTTTCGTCCTTGTCGGCGTTTTCCTGGATCCGTCCCTGGCTGGTGGAATTGACGCCGGTGCGCGTGAAATCCTTGCTCAGCATTGCGCACAGCTCTTTGCTGCGGCCATTCAGCACATGCTCGGTGGCGGTGTCGTAAAAGCGGTTTACGCTATCCTCGTCAATGGAATTTTGACGATTCCAGTACCAACTGCCTATCCCGACAGCAACTAATAATAAAATAATGACTCTCATGCTGTCCTGATCCCCTTAAAACGCTAAAGACGCCCTAAAATTTGCTGCGCCACTTTCGCCGCTTTGCACTTCAATCTTGTCAGTAATAGAAGATGCGGCTTAATTTTCCAGTAAGCTATAGAATATCTGCAGTGCAATAATTTTGATAGATAACTTAATCCCGCATCCGTGCGATCGCCAGAACATGGCATTATTGTTTTCCCACGGAAACATGTCCTGCATCTATTTCTCCGGAAAGATGAGTTGCTGTCTGTCATGCGTGGCTGCTTGTTGCCTATAAGGATGGTGAAGAAACCAATGGCAACCAACAAGAAGTAGGGGACATGAAAGCGCAACGACGAAAAGAGATGAATGCGATGGCATTAGGCATGCTTGGGCGCGTCGCCCTGAGCGGCCTGCTGGATGCCATGCTGCTGTGGGGTTTCGCCAGCGCCGGCGTGATCCGGCCGGACATCGCGCTGCTGTATGCCATGGTCGTGGTGGTGGTCAACGGCGTTTATTACCTGCTGATCCGCAGCGGCTTCAACCGGCGCTACAAGGACCCCGGCCTGACTTTCGCGCAGGTGGTGACGGCCTTGCTGCTGCAGACCGGTTTCCTGATCCTGGCGCCGCAGGTCGGCTACCTGTTCCTGATCAATTTTTTTGTCATCTACGGCTTTGGCGTACTCGGCCTGAGCACCTTCTGGTACGTGGTCAGCTGGCTGATCGGTTCGCTGGCGCTGGTGCTGGCCTTTGGCCTGGCGGGGTCGCACCTGAGCTTTCCTGTGTCGAACAATTTCAGCCAGCTGCTGGTGTGCCTGTCCTTCATCCTGACGCTGGGCCGCTGCATCTACCTGACCAACATGCTCAGCCGCATGCAGCGCAAGATCATGGAAAAGAACCAGCAACTGGTGCTGGCCATGAAACGGGTGCAGGAACTGGCCACCCGCGACGAGCTGACCAATATCGAAAACCGCCGTTCGCTGATGGAAATCCTGGCGGTCGAGCAGAAACGCTTCCAGCGCGGCGGCACGCCGTTCTGCATCGCCATCCTGGACCTGGACGGCTTCAAGTCGGTCAATGACAATTTCGGCCATGCCGCCGGTGACCTGGTGCTGAAGACCTTTGTCGAGATCGTGCGCAACGAAATGCGCCTGAGCGACCACTTCGCCCGCTATGGCGGCGACGAGTTCGTGCTGGTGCTGACCGGCACCACGGTAGAAGAAGGCGTGACCGCGCTGGACCGGATCTGCGCCGAGACTGAAATGTACGACTGGAGCAAGTTCGGCAAGGATATCGTGCTGACGGCCTCGATCGGGATTACCGATTTCCGCCCCGGCGAAAGCATAGACGAAGCCTTCCAGCGCGCCGACATGGCGCTGTACGGGGCCAAGGCGGCAGGCCGCAACCGTGTGATGATCAGCCCTGACACCTTCGAGTCATCCGACGGCGGCACTACCATCAGGGCTTTCTAGGCGCGGTTTCCGCGCCTCGGAGCCTTAAACCGCGGGTTCGCCGCCCAGCGCGAACACCAGGTCGCCCAGCATCTTGCTCAGCTCGCCGGTCATCAGCATCATGTCGGAATCGAAACGTTCGTCGTCGTTCTTGCTGCTGGTGTCGTTGCCTTCCTTGAGCACGTCCAGCGGCGCGATGCGCTTGATCGCCAGCGATTCGGTCAGGACGAACGACACATGGTCGGCCCAGGTCATCGCCAGCCGCGTGCATTGCTTGCCGGAGGCGATGTGGCGGCGGACGTCGTCGGCCTCGATGGTGTGGCGCACATAACGTACGGTGGCCTTGCTTTCGCCGGCGGCGCGCAGTTCCGTATCCTGGTCGACGGTAAACCCGTGCGGCGCTTCATCGGAAGCCAGCCAGTTGGTCATCGAAGTCAAAGGCGAGTGCGCCGTGCGCAAGCTGGAAATCTGCAATTTGTCGACCGAGCCCAGCAACAGCTTGAGGATCTCCTCGGCCTTGGCCGGGCTGGCCGCATCGATCACCAGCCAGCCGTTGACCGGATCGATCCAGACCCAGGTATTGCGCTGGATGCTGAACGCGCGCGGCAGCAGTTCATCGGTGACCTGTTCCTTGAGGTCCTTGAGCTGCTTGCGGCCTGGCGCATAACCTTGCTGCTCTTCAATCTCGGCGGCGCGCGCCTTGGTGACCTGGTTGACTACAGTAGCCGGCAGCAGCTTCTTCTCCGTGCCCAGCAAAATCATCATCTGGCGGTTGACGGTATGCACCAGCATGCCGTTGTCGCGCGGCGACAGCCAGCCCTGGCTCTGCAATTCCAGGCTGCTGCACTTGGCAAACGCCTGCGGCGCCAGGAAAGCTTCGAGCTGTTCGGCCGAGATGGCCCATGGTGCGGGAATACGGTAGATCTGAAGATTTTTAAACCACATAGTGTTCCAATTTCCAATAAATAAAACAAATCCCGGACACAGCTACCACGCTGTGTCCAGGCGGTTGCCGGTTGATGAAAACGCGGGAAGTTTGAAGCGGCTGAAGCTGGTGCAGCAGTTGCGTGCCGGGGCAGAGCCCGGCTGCAAAGCAAGGTTGATTGTGGACGGTCAGATACCCATGTCGGTCAGCGTATCGGCGATCTGGCGCAGCACCGGCTGCAGGTGCGGGTGATTCACCGCCAGCCGCGCCGAAATGCCCTGGGCGCGCTCCACCAGCGCTGAACGCAGGTCGGAAGCGGGGGCCGCGGCGGCGGTGCCGGAGGATTTCAGCAGTTCCTGGATATCGCTGTCCAGCGATTGCAGCAAGCCTTTCAGTTCGCTGTCGACCGTGCTGTTGTTTTCCAGCGTGCTGCGGAGTTTTTCCAGCGATGCCTTGATGTTGTCTATGCTCATGGTTTTACTCCTGAATTGACTCTTACTCTAACATCTATCTTCTCACGCGGCGCGTGGCTTCTGCAACAAAGCCTTCAAACTGGCCAGGCGGTTTTGCGGCGTGATCTGTTCCGCTTCGGTCGGCATGGCGTCGCCTTCGTCCAGCTTCATTTCCTTGACGAAGCGCGATATTTCGCACACCACCGATTCGCCGGCGCGCTTGCGCTTCTTGCACCAGCTCACGTGCAGGCTGCGCTGGGCGCGCGTGATGCCCACATACATCAGGCGCCGCTCTTCCTCGATGCGGGCGGCGATGGTCTCGGCCGGAGCGTCGGGATCGCCCTTGTGCGGCAGGATGCCTTCTTCGACCCCGATCAGGAACACATGCGGATATTCCAGCCCCTTGGACGCGTGCAAGGTCGACATGCGCACCGCGTCCGGCTCCTCGTCGCGGCCTTCCAGCATCGACATCAGCGCCACCATCTGCGTCAGTTCCAGCAGGTTGCGCTCGTCGCCGGCGCCATCCTTGCCGCCTGTGCCCTTTTCCTTGAGCCAGTTGGTGAAGTCCAGCACGTTCTGCCACTTGCCTTGCGCCGCGCGGTCGTCGAAGCTGTCGTACAGATAGTGCTCATAATTGATTTCCTTCATCATGTCGTCCAGCACGGCGGCCGCGTTTTCGCCGCTGCCGGCCGGGCCGACGCGGCTGGCGCGTGCTTCCAGCTGGTTGATGAAATGGCAGAACTCGCGCAGCGGATACAGCTGGCGGTCGGTCAGCTTGGCTTCGATGCCGCCCTTGAACACCGCTTCGAACAGTGAGCATTGCCACTGGCCGGCCACGGTGCCCAGCACTTCCAGCGTAGCCTGGCCGACGCCGCGCTTGGGCGTGGTGATGGCGCGGATGAAAGCCGGGTCGTCGTCTTCGTTGGCGATCAGGCGCAGGTAACTGATGATGTCCTTGATTTCGGCGCGGTCGAAAAAGCTCTGGCCGCCCGACATCGTGTACGGGATGCGTTCGCGCCGCAGGGCTTTTTCAAAAGTCCGCGCCTGGTGGTTGCCGCGGTACAGGATGGCGTAATCGGAAAACTTGGCGCGCCGCTCGAAACGGTGCGCCGACAGCATGATCGCCACCTGCTCCGCTTCCTTTTCGTCGTCCTCCATGCCCATCACCTTGATCGGATCGCCCAGGCCGTGCTCCGACCACAGTTTCTTGTCGAACAGCTTGGGATTGTTGCCGATCACCGCGTTGGCGGCTTGCAGGATGCGCGTGGAAGAGCGGTAATTCTGTTCCAGCTTGATCACTTTCAGGTCGGGAAAATCGACCTGCAGGGTTTTCAGGTTCTCGATGGTGGCGCCGCGCCAGGCATAGATCGCCTGGTCGTCGTCGCCCACCGCGGTGAACATCGGTTTCTTGCCGATCCCGGTAACCAGCAGCTTGACCAGTTCGTACTGGCAGGTGTTGGTGTCCTGGTATTCGTCGACCAGCAGGTAGCGCAGGCGGCGCTGCCATTTGTCGCGCACCGCTTCGTTGCTGCGGAACAGCTCCACCGGCAGCCGGATCAGGTCGTCGAAATCGACAGCCTGGTAGGCCGCCAGCGTCGCCACGTAGCTGCGGTAGATGCGCGCCGCTTGCGCCTCATCCTCGGTGACCGCCTGCTTGATGGCTTGTTCGGGGTCGACCAGGCCGTTCTTCCACAGCGACATGGCGGTCTGGATGCGGCGCACCAGCTGTTTGTCGGTTGTGATCGCCAGGTCTTGCACGATAGAAAAGCAATCGTCGCTGTCCATGATGGAGAAGCGGTCTTTCAGGCCGAGCTCGCGCGCTTCCTGCCGCAGGATCTTGACTCCCAGCGAGTGAAAGGTGCTGACGGTGATGTGCTTGGCCTGTTTCGGATCCTTCAGCAGCTTGGCGATACGCTCCTGCATTTCGGTAGCTGCCTTGTTGGTAAAGGTCAGCGCCGCGATATGCCTGGCGTCGTAGCCGCAATCCTCGATCAGGTGCTGGATCTTCTGCGTGATCACCCGGGTCTTGCCCGAACCCGCGCCGGCCAGCACCAGGCAGGGGCCGTCCAGGTACTTGACGGCTTCCCGTTGGGGAGCATTGAGACCGAAATTGGGGGTAGACGACATCAGCGGCTGACAGGAAGGAGCAAAGCGCTGTATTTTAACAGTGTGCGCGGCCGCCGAGCCTGCTTGCCGTCCTGTCCCAGTTCCGGCGTCGAATATGGGACAATCCGTCATTAACCATCTTGCCGGACATGCCATGAAATTCAGTCACCTGATCGAAATCAACGATCCTCTCAACCCGCTTATCGATACCTTGACGCGTGAGCAGCTATGGCGCGGGCTGGTGATGCGGGCCGAGCAGCCGAAGTTGTTCGTTGAGCATCTGGACGATTGCCGCCTGTCGGATAAATCGGTGCAGTCGGTAACGCGCGAATTGCGTTACGGCAAAGTGATCGTCAAGGATGTGGTCAGCTACCTGCCGCTGCTGCAGGTGCGCTACCAGGTGCCGAAACAGCAAGATATCGCCGGCTCCAGCCTGATCATGACGATCGAAGAGCCGGAACAGGAAATGCTGTTCGTGCGCTTCGAGTATGAGGACGATGCGGTCGAGCGGCAGCCGGCGGCGCAGGCTGAGCAAGAGTTTTACGACGAATTCCGGCGCTCCGCCTATGAAGAAGCCGATATCGACACCATCCGCGTGATCCGCGAACTGGCTGCCGAAGGCAAGCTGGGGTAACAATCGCCGGCCGTAGCGGCCGCTTCAGCGGAAATTGTTTTCCACCGCAAACTTGATCAGTTCCGCCTGGCCTTCGATATCCAGCTTGCGCTTGATGTTCAGCCTGTGGGTTTCCACCGTGCGCACGCTCAGGTCGAGTTCGCGCGCAATTTGCTTGTTCGATTCGCCGTTGGCGATATGCTGCAGCACCTGGCGTTCGCGCGCCGTCAGCAGCTGTCCCGGCGTCATCGGCCGCGCCAGTTTCTGCGCCAGCGCCGCGCTGTAGTACATACCGCCGGAAATCACGGTTTCTATCGCATGCACGATGTCCTTGCCGGGCGCGTCTTTCAGCACATAACCGCGGGCGCCGGCCTGCACCGACTGCATCAGGTATTCGGTCTTGTCGTGCATGCTCAGGATCAGCACCGCGATTTCCGGGAAGCTGACATGAAACTGCGCGGTGAGGTCGATGCCGTTGCTGCTGCCGCGCAGGTTGATATCCATCAGGACCAGGTCGATCGCCTGTTCCCCGGCGCGCTGCAAGGCTTCGTCGGCGCTGCCGGCTTCGGCCACGATGGCGAAACCCGGCACGGCCTCAAGCCGCGCGCGCAAGCCGTCGCGCACCAGCGGGTGGTCGTCGACCAGCATGATCTTGGTCATGGTTCCAGACATTTTCACTATTTGCGGGACAGAGTTTAAGAGCCACCGTAGCGTGGCGAATTACTCTGTCCTCAACTGATTAAATAAGACGTTTCTATTATTGTGGCAGGTTATTCGGAATGGTTGCCAGCACCGTGGTGCCGGCCGCCGACGAACTGACCTTGAGCCGGCCGCCTACAGCTTCCAGCCGCTCGACCATGTTGCGCAGGCCGATGCCGTGTTTCGGATTGCCGTCGATCTGGTCGACATCGAAGCCGACGCCGTTGTCTTGCACGGTCAGGGTGATCGCTCGCGCATCTCCTTGCAGCAGCACCGTGATCTGCGTTGCATGCGCATGGCGGGCGATGTTGGTCAAGGCTTCCTGGGCGATGCGGAACAATACCGTATTGGCCACCGCCGGCATGCCGTCGGTGTTGCCGCTGTGCTGGAAATCGATAGGGATGCCAGCGTGTTCCAGCCATTCGCGCGCCAGGTGGCTGAGCGCAGCCGCCAGGCCGAGATCGTCCAGGATCGCCGGCCGCAGGTCGTGCGAAATGCGGCGCACTTCGCCCAGCACGTCGTTCAGCTGGCCGGCGGTGCGCTCAAACGTGGAGCGTGCCGCGGCCGCCTGCCGCGGGCCGTTGTCGAGCTTGGCGATGCCGGCTTCGATCTGCAGCTTGATCGACACCAGCCACTGGCTGATGCCGTCGTGCAGGTCGCGCGACAGCCTGGCGCGTTCTTCTTCCTGCGACCGCACCACGCGCTGCGCCAACACTTTCAGCTTGGCATCAGCCACCCGGTGTTCGCTGATGTTCAGCACCAGCCCCGATGCTCCCACCACCAGCGCGCTCAGGATCGCGATGCCGGCAATCCACCACATGGTGTTGCGGATATTGCCGGAAACCTGGGTGTCGATCTTGCTGAGCGCGGCGTCGACGTCATCCATATAGATGCCAGTGCCCAGCATCCAGCCCCAGTTCGGCAGCGCCACGACGTAGCCGAGCTTGCTGGCGATATGGTGGCTGGACGGTTTTTCCCACTGGTAGCGCTCAAAACCGCCGCCGCTGCGGGCGCGCTCGATCAGGTGCTGGATGGTGAGGTTGCCGTCAGCGTCCTTCATGTCCCACAGGTCGCGCCCGACCAATTCCGGCTGGCGCGGATGCATCAGGCTTTTGCCCTGCATGTCGTAGATGAAAAAATAACCGTCGCCGCCATAAGACAGCTTGGACAGGATAGCCATGGCCTCGTCCAGCGCGGCCTGGTCCTTGCGGCCGGAATCATACAGATGGGCGATCGACCAGGTAGCCAGTTCCACGTAATGCTTGAGTTCGGCTTCCTTGCTGGCCAGGTAAGCGGCCTGGATGGTGGCGCGCTGCTGCTGGCCGAGCGCGATCGCCTGGTGCCGCACCGCCAGGGCGATCGCGCACAGCGCCAGGATCAGCGGGACGATGGCCAGGAAGATGATTTTTTGCCGTAATTTCATGGCGCTACTTTACTCGGAATCGCCGCCGATTCCATCAAAAACCTCTGCTGCGGCTGCGCTGCCGCCATTCCCGGCTACGTAGTACTACGCAGGCGCCGTGCGTAGTTCCTCGCTTGTCCTCCTGCCCCATATGCCAAATACTTTGGCCGCGGCCCGGTTGCTCGGCGAGCGCCGGCCGCTATCCAATAAAAACAATATTCCACAATATTCATTCCCGCCTGGGAGGAGAACAATGAATCGTCTATATTCAAAGATGGGCTGGCTTGCGCTGGCCCTGCTCGGTGCATTCGCGTTCGGCTACATCGGCCTGCAGCGCGGCGAATCCATCAGCGCCATCTGGATCGTGATTGCCGCGGTCTGCGTCTACCTGATCGCCTACCGCTTCTACAGCCTCTACATTTCCGACAAGGTGCTGGGCCTGGACGCCACCCGCATGACGCCCGCCTACAAGTACAACGACGGGCTGGATTATGTGCCAACCAACAAGAACGTCCTGTTCGGCCATCACTTTGCGGCGATCGCCGGCGCCGGGCCGCTGGTGGGGCCTGTGCTGGCGGCGCAGATGGGCTACCTGCCGGGCATGCTGTGGATCCTGGCCGGCGTGGTGTTTGCCGGCGCCGTGCAGGACTTGATGGTGCTGTTCATCTCGACCCGGCGCGACGGCCGTTCGCTGGGCGACCTGATCAAGTCCGAACTGGGCCCGGTGCCCGGCGTGATCGCCCTGTTCGGCACCTTCATGATCATGGTCATCATCCTGGCGGTGCTGGCGCTGATCGTGGTCAAGGCGCTGGCGGAATCGCCCTGGGGCACGTTCACCGTCGCGGTGACGATCCCGATCGCGCTGTTCATGGGCGTGTATACCCGCTACCTGCGGCCGGGCCGCATCGGCGAAATTTCGCTGATCGGCTTTGTGCTGCTGATGCTGGCGATTGTCGGCGGCCAGTATGTGCAGGAGCATCCGGTGCTGGGCGCCATGTTCACTTTCACCGGCAAGGAACTGACCTGGATGCTGATCGGCTACGGTTTCATCGCCTCGGTGCTGCCGGTCTGGCTGCTGCTGGCGCCGCGCGACTATCTCTCGACCTTCCTCAAGATCGGCACCATCGTCGGCCTGGCGCTGGGCATCGTATTCGTGGCGCCGGAACTGAAAATGCCGGCCTTCACGCAGTTCATGGACGGCTCCGGCCCGGTCTGGTCGGGCAGCCTGTTCCCGTTCCTGTTCATTACCATCGCCTGCGGCGCGGTCTCCGGCTTCCACGCCCTGATCGCTTCCGGCACCACGCCGAAACTGCTGGAGAATGAACGCCATGCGCGCTTCATCGGCTACGGCGCGATGCTGATGGAATCGTTCGTCGCCATCATGGCGCTGATCGCCGCATCCTGCATCGAGCCGGGTGTGTACTTTGCGATGAACAGCCCGGCGGCGTTGATAGGTACCACCGTGGACAGCGCCGCGCAAGCCGTCTCGCAATGGGGTTTTTACGTGACGCCGGAAATGCTGGCGCAGGTGGCGAAAGACGTCGGCGAACACAGCATCATTTCCCGCGCCGGCGGCGCACCGACACTGGCGGTCGGCATGGCGCACATCTTGTCGAGCATAGGCGGCGGCAAAGCGATGATGGCGTTCTGGTATCACTTTGCGATCCTGTTCGAGGCGCTGTTCATCCTGACCGCCGTCGACGCAGGCACCCGCGCCGGCCGGTTCATGCTGCAGGACCTGCTCGGCACCTTCGTGCCCTCCATGCGCAAGATCGATTCGCTGCCGGCCAGCCTGATCGCGACGGCCTTGTGCGTCGCCGGCTGGGGTTATTTCCTGTACCAGGGCGTGGTCGATCCGCTGGGCGGCATCAATACGCTGTGGCCTCTGTTCGGCATTTCCAACCAGATGCTGGCCGGGATCGCGCTGATCCTGGCGACTTGCGTGCTGTTCAAGATGAAACGTGACCGCTTTGCCTGGGTCACCATCGTGCCGACCGTCTGGATCCTGGTCTGCACCCTGACCGCCGGCTGGCAGAAAATATTCGACGCCAACCCGCGCGTCGGTTTCCTGACCCATGCCGGCAAGTACCAGGCCGCGCTGGCGGAAGGCAAACTGCTGGCGCCGGCCAAGTCGGTCGCGCAGATGCAGCAGATCATCTTCAACGATTACCTGGATGCAGGGCTGGCGGCGTTCTTCATCCTGGTGCTGCTGAGCATCCTCGGCTTCGGCATCAAGACCGTGCTGGCGGCGCGCGCCGCCAACAAGCCGAGCACCAGCGAAACGCCGTTTGAAGCGCTGCCTGCCAGCGCCTTGCCCTCAGCCTGAAAGGTCGGCCATGCTGGAAGAACTGTCGAAAGCCGGACGTTATCTCGGGCAGACCATGCGCCTGATGGTGGGTTTGCCTGAGTACGGCACCTACGTGACGCACATGGAAAATACGCATCCCGGCGAGCCGATGATGAGTTATGAAGAGTTTTTCAAGGAGCGCCAGGAAGCGCGTTACGGCGGCAATGGCCGGGTCGGGCGCTGCTGCTAGCCGCTGCTTGATTGATCAAGCGTCCTATGGGGGATGTTTTTTCGCCGACCGGGCAACCGGCCGGCTTTTTTTTGCCTGTCAGTTATTCAACTATCCGCTATATGCCTCGCCAGCGGGCTGCGCACTGCGGTACAAGGCGGCGATGCGCAGCAGGCGGCCGATGAGCATGCCGTTGAACACGCCATAGAGTGCGCATATCACTGCTGCAAACATGGTGTTGTGGGCCAGCGGCGGTTGCATTGCCAGCAACACGGCAACCGCATATTTGGTCACAAAAATCCCCATCATCAACGCCAGCGGCAGCCAGCTGCCGCGCTGGAACAGCACGCCGCGCTCGGGATAGGCCACGATCTGGTCTTTGCGGAACAGCTGCCAGTTGAGCGTCGCCGCGATACCGGCGCTGGCCAGCCAGCATCCGGCGGTCAGCGGCGTGAAGCCGAAGGTGGCGGCGACTCCTTGCCAGGACAGCGCCAGCATCACCAGCGGGATGATGGAGATTCTTTTCAGCGTGACTTCGCGGTCGGTGCTGGCCAGGATGCCGCGATACACCAGGAACGCCAGCAGCGCCCAGACCCAGGTCGGCGTGTGCGAAATGATTTGTGCAAACATGTTGTTCTCCCGTTGAATGATCTGCGGCGATTATCTGGCCGCCGCAGATGCGGAAGAAGCGGAATGCGACGAAATGCCGGAATACGTCGTGAATCGACATCCAGCGCGGCCGGCATGGGATTGTCCGCCGAAGCGGTCAGCGTATTTCCGCGGAATACTGGAAGCGCTCGGCCGGCACAAATGAAGTGCGCCATTCGACCGGCTCGCCGGCATGGTCCAGCATCAGGCGCTCGACGCAGATCGCCACGGTCCTGGTTTGCAGCTTGAATACGGCGGCATTGGCCCGGTTCAAGGGCTTGGCCGTCAGGTCGTCGATGGCGCGCGCGACCAGCACGTCGCATTCGGTCTCATAGATAGGGTAGAGGGACGGCGGCGAGTTGCTTTTCAGGTATTTCTGCAGCTTCCTGAAGCGCGCCAGCGGTAGCCAGATGTGTTCCGACAGCACGATTTCATCGTCGAGGGAACGGGTGCGATGCAGATACAGCGCCTTGTCGCGCGGCTTGAGCTTGAGTTTGCCCGCCACCTCGGCGGGAGGGATGGCGGTCGTCATCGAGCGGATGCGGGCGGTCGGCAGCCGGTTTTTGACCTTGCCGTGCATCCGCACGAAACGCAGCATCGAGGAGCGTTCGGCGGCGCGCGCGACAAATGTTCCACGTCCGCGGACACGGTCGACGATGCCGTCGGTGACCAGCGCGTCCAGCACCTTGCGCATGGTGCCGACCGCGATTTCATATTCGGCGGCCAGCTTGTCCTCGGACGGCAGCGCTTCATCGGCGGCCCAGCTACGCAAAGCGATCCTTTGCAGCAGATCGTCACGGACTTGCAGATAACGCGGCAAGCGCGGATCAGACCCGTTTTCTGGCGGGAGAGGCGTATTTTTTTGGGAGAGAGACGCGTTTTTTTTCAGGAGAGACGCGTTTTTTTTGGCGAGAGGCGCGTTTTTTGCACTTTTTTTGATCAGCATCAACAACATTTCAAACTTGGAAAGGGCCCGCAATTTACCAAGTTCCCGTTGTTTTTACAACACATATGTGAATCTCTACTCCTATACAGAACCAGAGATTCACATGTTGATTCAACCCTGGCTGAGCGCGACGCCGGCGGGGCGCGGCTTGCGTTCGGCCAGCCACAGCAGCGCGATCGCCGCTATCGAATAGATCCAGTAGTCGGTCGGCACCGCGCCCAGCCAATGTTTGTGCCACGGCACGTCGACCGGATTGAAGCGCGCCAGGCCATAGGCCGGGTTGAGCACGAACCAGAGCCAGTCCTCGCTGATCCAGAACACCATGATGGAGGCGAGGATGCGGCATTCGCTGCGCCAGTCCCAGCTGCCGTTGAACCAGACCGGATAGTGGAACATCAAGGCGATGAACGGAAAGATCCAGGCGTGGTAGCCGGTCATGGCGCGCCCGCCCCAGAAGATGTCGAGCAGCCAGTGGTGCTCGATGCGCCAGGTAGGCAGGTTGGCGGCCCAGCCGCCGGCGCCCTCGATCTGGATTTCGACATTGGCGAAAAAGAAGGCGGTCAGCACGGCCCAGAACAGCATGCCGAACAGGCGGCGGAAGGGGGAAGCTGCGGGTGTGGTTGCGGTCATGTGGTCGGTAACGGAAATGGGGAATCGAGTTTGCTCAGCACTGTTTGCAGCACGGCGCGGCCCGCGTGCGGGCGTCCCAGCGCCAGGCTGCGCTGCCGCAGGCGCTGCAGCAGTTCCGGCTGTTGCAGCAGCTGCTGGACCCGGAACGCCAGGGCGGTCAGGTCGATCGCCTTGAGCGCCGCCCCCTGTTCCAGCAGGTAATCGGCATTGCGTTCTTCCTGGCCCGGGATTGGCGAGTGGATGATCATCGGCACGCCCATCGCCAGGCATTCGGAAGTGGTCAGGCCGCCCGGCTTGGTGATCGCCAGGTCGGCGCAAGCCATCAGCTGTTCCACCTGGTTGGTGAAGCCGAAAGGAAACAGGCGGCCAGGATGGGCCGCAGCCAGCTGCTGCAGGTTGCCCAGCAGCGCGGCGTTCTTGCCGGCCAGCGCCAGCAGCTGGAAATCGTCGGGCAAGGCCAGCAGCCGCTGTACAGTCTTGTCCAGCTCACCGATGCCGGCGCCGCCGGACATCATCAGGATGATCTTGCGCTCCGGGTCGAGGCCGAACTGCTGTGCGCAGCGGCGGCGCTCCAGGAGCTGGCCGAAGCCGGGCATGATCGGGATCCCGGTTACGTGCACCGCATCGGCCGCCAGTCCGCGTGTCCGCATGCGGTAAGCGATTTCTTCGGTGGCGGCAAAATATCCCTGCATCAGCGGCTGCAGCCACATGCTGTGCAGATCGAAATCGGTGACCTGTACCCAGACCGGGCAAACCACGCGCTGCTTGCCGATTTCGCGCGCCAGCAATTCGGCCGGCAGGAAATGGGTGCAGATGATGGCGTCCGGCGCCGCGGCGCGGATCGCGGTGCGCAAGGGCCGGGTGCTGATGCGTTCAATCGCGCGCCGCAATTTCTGTGTCGGCGAATTGCTCAGGGCCTTGTCGCTCTTTTGGTAGACATAACCCCACAGCGCGGGATGGCGGTTCACCAGGTGCAGGTAAAAATCGGTGTATACCGCCCGGAATCCGGCCGGCACAAAATCCATCGCATCGAGGTGGATCGCTTCGGTGCCGGGGAATTCGGCGGCGGCATAAGCCTTGAGCGCTTCGGCGGCGCGCATGTGGCCGGCGCCGGCGGAGACGCTTAACAGCAACAGCTTGCGAGGGCGGGGCGCGCTCGGCGCATGGACTGGCTTATGAATGATGGGCTCCGGCCAGGTTTGCCGCCGGCGATGCAAAAGTGACTACTTTCAAGCATACTCCTTGCATTCTGCGTTCGGATTCTTACTGCTTGGTTACGGCTTCATGACAGCGATGATAGGGATAAATCGGCGCTGAGTAAAATGACATTTATGACAAATCATCCCTGCTTCTGAAAGACTGAAAAAATGCCCACCACTCGCAAACCGCTCGACGGTTTGGCCATGAGCCTGATGTTGATCCTGTGCCTGTGCTGGGGGCTGCAGCAGGTTGCGATCAAGGTGGCGGCGCCGAGCATCTCGCCGATCTTGCAAAACGGCTTGCGTTCGGCCGTGGCGGCAGTGCTGGTGAGCGGCCTGATGTGGTGGCGCGGCAGCAAGTTCTCGCTGACCGACGGCACTTTCTGGCCGGGCCTGGCCACCGGCCTGCTGTTCGCCGGCGAATTCCTGTGCGTTTCCATCGGCTTGAACTACACCACCGCCTCGCACATGTCGGTATTCGTTTACACCGCGCCGATTTTTACCGTGCTGGGTTTGCACTGGCTGGTGCCGGGCGAACGTTTCGGCCTGACGCAATGGCTGGGCGTGATTGCCGCATTCGCCGGCATCGCGGTGGCGTTCGCCGGCGGTTTTGAAACCGGCGCCGGCTTCAGCCGCAGCCTGATCGGCGATGCGCTGGGGGTGCTGGCCGCCGTATTCTGGGCCGCCACCACCATCATGATCAAGCGCAGCGTCCTGACCAATACCGCTCCCAGCATGACCTTGTGGTACCAGCTGGCGGTGGCGGCGGTGACGTTGCCGCTGCTGGCACTGGTCTCGGGACAGGCGGAAGTCGTCACTCCCTTGACCGGCATCATGTGGACCAGCCTGGTGTTCCAGTCCCTGATCGTCGCTTTCGGCAGTTTCCTGGCATGGTTCTGGATGCTGCGCCGTTACCTGGCTTCGCGGCTGACTGTGTTTTCCTTCCTGACGCCCCTGTTCGGGGTCAGTTTCGGCGTCTTGCTGCTGGACGATCCTATCGGCTTGCCGTTTGTATTCGGCGCCGCGCTGGTCTTGAGCGGGATTGTGCTGGTCAACTGGCAGCGCAGCTAAAGGTTAGGCGGGCCATAGGCAAACGTCTGGTTTTTGCAACCAGGCGACGGATCTGGCCGATCGTTACTTATATATTTGGTATTATCTAGCTCTTAATTTATTCCCGTAAGACAATATTTCGGGCAACCACAGGGACACGGCATGAGCAACGTACTCCAGAGCCTGCAAAGCGTCATAGTTGGGCGCCAGACCAATCGTATCCTGCGCCTGTCGTTTCCCCATGACGACGGACCGTCGGCGCAGCTGCTGGTCAACAAGCTCGATG